>ENA-OWNT01000313-OWNT01000313.1-seawater-metagenome-genome-assembly--contig:-NODE-313-length-126637-cov-11.076533_pt1 | contig 126637 bp, 84 predicted proteins | sample MGYA00238136_ERZ651165 | MGnify/ENA primary metagenome ERZ651165 (study PRJEB26861, sample SAMN08777766) | seawater metagenome | isolation source: coastal seawater | place: USA: Florida | collected...
CTTCGGACTCAAGGAGCTGAAACTAGAAGTGAATCGAGACTCGGCGGGTAGTCTGTCGAGACCAACCGGAGCGACGCCGTCGGCGAGAAGGCGCTTACACAGAGTCCTGTACAGATCCGGTCCTGGGGACCGAACCCCCATCCCTCCCCGCCACCCCCTGCTGGCAGGTCCCGCCCCAACGCGCCATCCCCATCCCATCCCGCCACCCCACCGCCGCGCAGGCCCCGCTCGCGCCATCCGCATCCCGTCCCGCCACCCCCTGCTGCGCAGGTCCCGCCGCAACGCGCCCGCTACCCTTCGCCGATGCCGTCCCGCCCGCCGATCGCCGACCTCATGACCTGGCACGAGGACCCGCCGCGGCCTCCGTTCGCTCTGCCCAGCTCGCTCCCGGCGCCCTACCGCCTCGAGCTCGTCCACCGCTTCGAGGAGCCCCTCTTCAGCGAGCTCCTCGACCAGATCTTCCATGGCCCCACCGGCGAGCTTCGGTGGGAGCAGCTCGGCTTCGAGCCCGACGAGGCCACCCGGCCCTTCCGTCGCGCGCGCTTCCAGGCGCTCCCTCGGCTCCGCATCGCCGCCCGCCATCACGACGCGCTCGTCGGGTTCACCTATGGCTTCGCCACCCGCACCGACTCCTTCGTCATGGCCGTCTCCGCCGTCCTCCCCGCGCATCGACGCCGCGGCCTCTACACCGCCCTGTGCACTGCCTGCACCGACCTGGTGGCCGAGGCCGGCTACCGCTCCCTCGAGTCCCACCACGTCGCGACGAACAACCCCATCCTCATCGCGAAGCTTCGCCTCGGCTTCCACGTCACCGGCCTCCAGCTCTCCCCCACCATGGGGACCCTCCTGACCCTCGAGAAGCCCCTGGACGCGCTCCGGCGCACCACCCTCCTCGCGCGCTCGGGCCTCGTCCCCATGCCCCCGGACATGGCGCGGGCCCTCACTGCCGAGGACCCAGGCAATGCCTGACTTCTCGACGAGTAGTTCTCCTCAGCCGTGACCCCCGCCCTTCGCCTCGACGCCGTCTCCGCCTCCCCACCCTGGGGCGGAGCCGTCGACGGTCTGTCGCTCGAGGTCTCCCCGGGCGAGATCGTTCGCGTCGAGGCCACCAGAGCGGCGGCGCAGACCCTGCTGCGTCTCCTCTCGGGACGCCTCACCCCGACGCGAGGGCGGATCGAGCTGCTCGGTCGCGACACCTTCGGTCGCGCGCCTTCAGCCCTTGTCGGGGCCTGCGTGGTCGAAGGGAGCGCGGAGTCGTGGCGGGTGCGCCGTATCTTCCGGGACCTCTACCCGAGCTGGGACGACGCGCTGTACTCCGCGCTCCACGAAGAGGTGAAGGAGCGCACGCAGGGCAAGTCGAGCTGGGCGCGGGCTCGGGCGGCCTACGCGGTCCCCGCCTTCGCCAGCGGCGCACCGGTCGTCGTGCTCCCCGTGCCGTCGAAGCCGTTCGGACGCGGCCCCGACGAGGAAGCGCGGGACTGGGTGATCGCCACGGCACGCCGCCTGCGCCGCACCCTAGTCCTCGTCGGAGACGCAGGGGGCGACGTGGATCGCATGGTGGCACTGGAGTCACCGATTCGCGCGGTGGCGCTGGAGTCACCGATTCGCGCGCCACGAGCATCGGCCAGCGCCCCGCCGAACACTCGCCATGGCCAGGCGAAGCCCGTCCTTCGCCCGATGGACCGGCGGCGGGTCGCAATCCTCTTGAAGCACGCGATGGTTCCGGGCGTGCAAGGCGCAGTGGAGCTGCTCGGCATGCTGGCCATGGTCGCCATCGTCCAGGGCTCCGACTTCGAGGATGTCGGGATCTTCGTCCCCGGGATCGCGTTGGCGTCGTTCCTCCCGGTGGCCTCCGTCGGTTGGATCGCGCCCGCATCGCCCATCGGCGTGTCGCTGTCCCCGGCCTGGCCGCTGCCCGGGTGGTGCCTGCCAACTCCCGCGGCCGAGCTGCGCGCAGCGAGCTGCCTCGCGGCGCTGCTCCGACTCCCGCTGTTCGCGTCCTTCCTCGTGGCCCTCTGCTGGGGTATCGATGTCCCCGCCGCGATCGAGTGGCATCTCAGGCTCCAGCCGTCCTGGGCGCCCCTCGTCGCTCTGACCTTCGTCGCCCCCCCGCTGCTCGCGGCCCAGTCACTCGTGGTGGGCACATGGCGCCGCGCTGCCCTCGGCGGGGCCACGGTGGGGGCTGCCGCCCTCGCCGTCTGGTCCGCGTCGCAGACCGCCGCCACCGCGCGGATGTGGGCCGTGGCCGCGACCAGCGGGCTGGTGCTGCTCGGGGCCGCGATCATCTGGATCTCCGCGGTCGCTCTCGTCTGGCGTGGGCTCCTCCGCACCGCCGCGGGCACGGGCCGCCCGGGGCCTCCGAGCGCCAGCGCCGCCGCCCTCATCGCCCTCGCGGCCGGCTGGCTCGCCCTCCTCCCGGGTGCGCTGCCCGAGCCCGACTGGCGGGACGTCCGCGACCCGAGGTTCGGGGCCGTCGCCGATGACGCCTTCTTGATCCGGGGGACGGTCGACGAAGACACCCCACAGGTTCCGGGTCTCCCCCTCAGCTGGCTCGTCCCCTTCGCGACGTTCGACGGACTGCCTCTCCCCGAGGGGACTCAGGTGCTCGTGACCGGGGGCGAGTCCTGGGCGCGACTCCGCCAGGAGGGAGCCACGGCGTGGATCGAGGTCGCGGACACCATGGATGGGCCGGCCACCGCCCGGAGCGACTCGTGGACCATGCCCTCCTCCGGTCGGTTCGCGGGGCCGAACATGTCCTGGTGGCCCGAGTTGCAGGCGTTCGTGGCGTACGGCCGGGTCGACGGAGAGGTCGCGCTCTTCTGGATCGCGCCGGACGGCGACAAGGGGGGTGTTCGGGCTCCCGATGGGACCTTCCAGGGCTGGACATCAAGCCGGGACGACGACGGGGCCTGGGTCCTGACCCCGAAGCCGCGCTTTCCCCGGGAGTGTCCAGGTGAGGGGGACTCCATTGGTCGTGGCCCCGTCCGGGTCTGCGAGACGCCGGAGGGGGCTCGTGAGCGCACCCTCCTCTCCTTCCGCGACGGCGCCTACGACGAGACGCCCCTCCCGGACCTGCCGGCGCACTACCCCGTCGGCTCGCCCGAGGTCTGGCGCCGCACCGGGGGCGAGCCCCCGCGCTTCCTGTTCGCGGGCCGAGGCTTCACCGACCCGGAGGGGAAGGTCCTGCAGCTCGAGGACGGCATGTGGACCGAGCTCTCGACCCTCGAGCTCCGTGGACGGCACCCCACGTGGCTGTCCCGGGACTCCCTCCTCCTCCTCGACATCGGGGCCACCGCCACCACTCCGGACTCCGCCCTCTGCCGCGCCCCCACCGGGCACTGCGAGCGCATCCCCCACAACCAGTAGCCCCGGGACGGCGGACAACCTCTCCCGCCCCAGGCCCGCTGACCCGCCCCCTGGAGCGCCCCTCCCCTCGTCCCTACACTCCCCGGCGTGCCGCGACTCGAACCGGGAGAGAGCGTCGACCGGTACGTCGTGGAGCGCGTCCTCGGGGACGGCGGCATGGCGACCGTGTACCTCGTCAAGCACGCCCACCTCGGCTCCCACCACGCCCTGAAGGTCCTGTCGTCCGAGCTGCTCGTCGACGCCGGCATCCGCGCGCGGTTCCTCGCTGAGGGCCGCATCCAGGCGCAGCTCGCCCACCCGAACATCGCGCGCGTCACCGACGTCGTCTCCGAGCCGGGCGTCGCGGCGCTCGTGGTGGAGTACATCGAGGGCCCCACACTGGACGACTGGCTCGACGAGCGCGGCGCCGGGCTCCCCGCCCGGGAGATCCTCGCGATCATCCTCCCCGTCCTCGACGCGGTCGAGGCGGCCCACGAGCGTGGGGTGCTGCACCGGGATCTCAAGCCGTCGAACATCATCCTCGGAAAGGGCGTCGGTTCGACCATCCGCCCCGTGGTCCTCGACTTCGGCATCGCAGGCATCACCGACGACGCGGACGTCTCCCATGGGCGCCGCCGCCGCACCCGCACCGGCGCGCAGCTCGGGACCCCCGCGTACATGTCTCCCGAGCAGATCCGGAACACCGGCGAGCTCGACGGCCGCACCGACATCTTCAGTCTCGGCGCCATCCTCTACGAGCTCGCCACCGGCCGCATCGCGTTCGAGGCCGACTCGGACTTCGACACCCTGGCCAACGTCGTCTCCGGCACCTTCGAGGCCCCCGAGTCCGTCCCCGGCGACGCCCGCGGCGCCATCGGGGCCTGCATCGACAAGGCCCTCGCCGTCGACCGGGACCAGCGCTTCGCCACCATCGCCGCTCTCCGCGCCGCGCTCCAGGCCGCCACCAACCCTCGTGCCACCTCGGTCCTCGCTCAGCCCGTGACCGACGGCCTGTCCGACGGGCCGTCCAGCGTCGAACCCCTGAGCACCGTCGCCGTCGAGGAGGCCGCCGCTGCTCCTGAGCCCTTCGCCTCGCGGACTCCGGCGCCCCCCGCCCCGCGCCCCCCGGCGCCCTTCCCGTCCCTCGACGACGAGCCGCCGCGCCGTCGCAGCCGGTGGCCGCGGGCGATCGCCGCCATCCTCGCGCTTCTCGGGCTCGTCGTCGTCGGCATCGTGTGGATCGGCCTCGTCAGTCCCGACCCGAGCGCGTCCTCATCCGCCTCTCCGCCCGCGAAGCGCGCCGACGTGAAGAGCTCCCGGTCCCAGGCCGCCAGGGCCATGAGCACGATCGCGAAGCGGCAGACGGACCCCATCGCCAACGCGGACCCTGCGGTCCTCGAGGCCGCGGTGAGCCAGGCCGAAGGTGCGCTCCTCAGCGCCCGCACCCCCGAGGCCCTCGGCGCCCATGCCCTCGCCTCGGTCCTCGAGGGCGGGTGGCACCTCCGCAACCGGGCCTGGGACGAGGACGAGTTCGCGGCGATCGAGACCCTCACCCGTGACGCCTTCGACGGGCCGACGCGGCCGGAGACGGCGCTGGCGCGCGCGATCATCGAGGCCCGGGCCTGCCGCCTCCTCCCCCGGTCGGACGGCCGACGGCAGGGCTTCTGCGACAACGGCGCCCAACGCTTCATCGAGCTGAGCGAGGCGACCTCGCGCGACCCGCGGGCCTGGATGCGCGTCGAGGTGGGGTGGATGGCGGCGGGGTTCCTCGAGGCTCTCGGCGAGGAGCGGCTCGCGGCCCGTGACAGACCGGGAGCGAAGCAGCGCGCCGCCGAGGCCGTCGCTGTCTGCGATCGCGCCGAGTCGGCCCACGGTCGAGGCGCGGTGAACGATCACATCCTGCGCTCCGTCTGCCTCACGTCGGCGGGCCTCGCGGACGACATCGAGCGCGTCATGCACTGGGGGCGCATCCTCCACGCCGCCGAGCGCGACAAATTCGGCGCATTGCGCGACGGCTCCGCCGAGCTCGTCTTCCGCGCCCCCACCCGGTGCCGCCGCCTCCCGCTGAGCACCCGGAACAGCTGGAACCGGGCCTTCCCCGTCATCGACTCGAACACGGACCGCTGGTGCGCCGTCGTCGGGCTCTACGCCCTCGACTGCCCCGGCGAGGCGCGGCTCAACGTCCTCGCCGGAAAGCTCGGAGAGATGATGAGCGGCAAGGACCTGCCCTGGGCCGACCCGGAGCTGGCCTGGCGCCGTACCGGAGCGGTGGGGTGCTACCTGGAGGGGTCGTAGCGAAGTACGGTAGAGGGGACGGACGTCGCGGTTGACGTACGTTCCTCCTCGCCACCGACCATGATCCCCGTCCTCCACCACCTCGTCCTCCTCGCGGCCGCCTACTGGGTCATCCGCCTCGTCGTCGCGGGGATCCGTGCGGCGGGGAATACGTTCCACGTGACACCGGACACCCCGGTCGAGCCCGTCGATGCGACGGTGAGCGTCTGCATCCCGGCACGAAACGAGGAGGGGCGCGTCGGGCTCACGGTGACGGACGTCCTCGCTCAGGACTTCGCCGGCATCACCCAGGTCCTCGTCCTCGACGACGCGTCCACCGACGGCACCGCCGCCGAGATCGACGCGGCCGCTGGCGGGGATCCGCGGGTCACCCGGCTGACGGGCAGCGGCCCTCCTCCTGGCTGGAAGGGCAAGCAGGCCGCGGTCTGGCGAGCCCAGCAAGAGGCCACGGGCGACTGGCTCCTCTTCGTCGACGCGGACGTCCGGCTCCACCCGAAGGCGGTCTCCGTGGCGTTGTCCGAGGCCCGGCGGCGCGATGCGGTGATGGTCTCCTGGCTCGGCCAGCTCACCACCGGCTCCTTCTGGGAGCACGTGCTCATGCCCTTCATCGGAGACCTGATCCTCCTGTTCACGAAGCCGAAGTTCGTGAACGACCCCGCCCGTGACGACTGCCTCGCGAACGGCCAGTTCATCCTCGTCCGGCGCGACGCCTACGACGCCATCGGCGGCCACGAGGCGGTCAAGGACTCCGTCATCGACGACGTCTCCCTGGCGCGCACGCTCAAGTTCCACGAGCCCGTCGGTTCGCTGCGGTACGTCCTGCTCACGTCCACGGGTCTCATGACGGTCCGCATGTACGAGGACCTCAACGGCATCTGGGACGGCTGGACCAAGAACTTCTTCGCCGCGAGCAAGGAGTCGGTCGGGGCGATGGTCTTCCTCGCGTTGTACCTGCTCTGGACGAGCGTGCTGCCCTTCGTGGTCCTGCCCGTCGCCCTCGTGCTCGGCGCGGAGGCCACGGCCACCTGGGCCGGCGCGTCGGTGGGCCTCACCCTGCTCTACCGCCTCGCGATCCTGCGGGTGATGCCCCAGCCGCTGTGGGGCCTCCTCTTCCACCCCGTCGCCGCCTTCGTGACGTCGGGCATCGTCCTCGACTCGATGCTGCGAGGCACCGGCGTACGGGCGCCGGTGAAGTGGAAGGGCCGCGACGTCTGAGTCCGACCACGGCGGCCTCGGCCCCGACAGGTATCGCTCGGGTCACATTGCCCCCGGCCCGGGATCCGCGGCCCCGCAGTCCGATACCCTTGTAGGTCGATGCGGTGGCTTCTCCTCGACGCGATCACTGAGCTGACCCCTGGCGAGTCGATCGTGGGCCGCGCGCGCACCGACTTTCCGGGGGAGCTCTTCGGCGACCACTTCCCCGGCTTCCCCGTGACGCCGGGCGTGCTCCTCGTGGAGATGTGCGCCCAGCTCTGCGGCAAGCTCATCGAGGCCTCGGTCATCGAAGAGCGCGGCCACTGGGTCTACCCGATCCTCTCCATCGTCCGGGAGTCCAAGTTCCGGGCCTTCGTCCCGCCGGACAGCACCGTGCAGCTCAAGGCGTCGATCGTGTCGCTCCGGCCCGAGTCGGCCGAGTGCAAGGCCGCCGTCCTCATCGGCAAGCGCCGCCACGCGAACATGCGCCTCGTCTTCGTGTTCGACCCCGAAGGCAAGCCCCCGGCGACGGAGGTCGACCTCGAGCAGTGGGAGCGCGACAACTTCGCCGCCCTCGAGTCCCCCTGGCAGCCCCCGGCGAAGGACGCGTCGTGAGCCGCCGCGAGATCGTCATCACCGGGATCGGGTGCGTCACCCCGCTCGGCGGCGACCCCGACGCCACCTGGGCGGGCCTCGCAGCGGGCCGCAGCGGCGTGCGCACCATCGAGCCCTTCGACGCATCGGGCTTCCCCACCACCTTCGCGGGCCAGATCGACGCCATCCCCGCCCTCGACGGACCCTGGGAGGCCGCCCGCCAGCGCTGGGCCGACGCCGACTTGATGGACCGCAAGACCCACCTCGCCCTCGTGGCCGCCCGGCAGGCATGGGAGCAGGCCGGCGGCGTGCACGGCGGCCTCGGCGCCATCGACGCTCCGTCGCGCCGCGTGGCCGTGTGCCTCGGGTCCGAAGGCGGTCGGCGGCTCCTCGAAGAGATGGCGAGCCGCGCCCTGACCTACGACGGCGCCTCGCTGGATGCCCTCCTTCCGTCGCTCCCCCCCGGCGAGTGGGCCCGGCTGCGCGCCTCGCACCCCACCCGCGTCCTCGCCACCGAGCTCGGGATCACCGGCCCCACCCGGACCGTCTGCACCGCGTGCACGTCGTCGGGCGGGTCCATCGCCGAGGCCCTATACCTGCTGCGTCGCGGCGTGGTGGACGTGGCCCTGGCCGGCGGCACCGACACCCTCGTCGAGGCCTTCATGGTCTCGGGCTTCTCGCTCCTCGGCGCACTGTCCGAGAACAACGAGTCGCCGGCGGAGGCCTCCCGTCCCTTCGATCTCACGCGCGACGGGTTCGTGCTCGGCGAAGGCGCGGGAATGCTCGTGCTGGAGACGAGGGAGCGCGCGCTGGCCCGGGGCGCCCGGATCCTCGGCCGGCTCCGGGGCGCGGGGCTCAGCAACAACGCGTTCCGCATCACCGACTCGCCCCCGGACGGCGAGGGTCCGGCCATCGCCATGCGCGCCGCTCTCGAGGACGCCGGCGCCGCCCCCGAGGACGTCGGCTACGTGAACGCCCACGGCACGTCGACCCAGATGAACGATGTGAGCGAGACCCGCGGAATCCGCCGGGCCCTCGGCGCCCACGCCGACCGCGTCGCCGTCTCCTCGTCGAAGTCGATGATGGGGCACCTCGTGGCGGCGTGCGGAGCCGTCGAGGCCATCGTCACGCTCATGGCCCTCCGCCACGCCGTCCTGCCGCCGACCCAGAACCTGCGCACCCCCGACCCCGAGTGCGACCTCGACTACGTCCCGCTGGAGGCCCGCAACGTCCGCGGCGGGATCGGACTCGGCCTCTCCAACGCCTTCGGCTTCGGCGGCAGCAACGCGACCCTCGTGCTGGAGGCGCCGTGACGGGGATCCTCGGCGCCGGTCTCGCGACCCCCCTCGGCCTCGGCCGGGCTGCGACGCTGGCCGCCTGGGACGGCGACGCGATCGCCATCGCCCCGCACCCCGCCTCGGACGCGCTGCCCTCCGTCGCCCAGGTCCCTGGCTTCCGCCCCCGCAAGCAGCTCCCGGACCGCAAGGCCGTCAAGCTCATGTCCCGCGAGGCGCAGCTGCTCGTCTACGCCGCCGTCGAGGCCTGCGGGACCGACGTCGCCGAGCGCCTGGGTGTCCCGCCCGAACAGATCGGCGCCTTCGCCGCTGCCGGCTACGAGGTGACCCCGCTCGACGAGGTCGTCGACATGTTCGACGCCTCGCGCGATCCGGACGCCCCCGCCCGCCTCTCCCTGCCCCGACTCTTCGCCGAGGGCCGCCACGCCTACAACCCCCTGAGCCCGCTCAAGACCCTGCCGAACATGGCGCTCTTCCACGCGGCCCTGTCCCTCGGTCTGCGGGGTCCGCACCTCGCGATCGGCTCCTCGCCCGCCGCCGGGCTCGCCGCCCTGTCCGGGGCGGTCGACGCCATCGGGGACGGCACCTGCTCCCACGCGCTGGTCGGCGGGACCGACGCGCAGACCGAGCTCTTCCGCATCCACTACCTGCACGAGGCCGGAGTGGACGCTGCCCCCGGAGAAGGCGCTGCCGCCTTGCTCCTCGCCGCGGACGCTCCCGTGCGCGTCGCCGCCGTGGGCCTCGCCCAGGAGCCCCCGGCCGGACCCGAGGTGCGGGGCGACTACGGAGAGGGGGCCAGCGCTGCGCTCCGGGGCGCGCTGTACCGCCGCCTCCTCGACGAAGCGGGGCTCGACCGCGTCGACCTCGTCCACGGCGACTTCTGGGGGATGCCGACCGGCGCGCACCCCGGTGGCGCCAACGTGCGCGACGCCGCCGAGCGCAGCGCCCTGGCCACCCTCCCCGGGGTGGTCGACACCAGGATCGTCGCCACCCGCCCCCGCCTCGGGCACCTCGGCGCCGCCCACGGCCTCGTCGACGTGGTCCTCGCCGCCGGCGCCATCGAGGCGGGCCGCGCCTCCTCCGCCCTCGTCACCGCGGGAGGAAGCGCCGGGGACCTCGGCGCGGTCGTGCTGGTGGGAGCGTCTTCGTGACCCGCGTCGTCGTCACCGGCCTCGGCGTGGCGTGTCCTCTCGGGACCGACCCCGAGACCGTCGCCCAGGCCCAGCGGGACGGCCGATCCGGCGCTGGACCGCTCGCGGACGCCTTCGACACGACCCACTTCGAGGTCCAGACCGCCTGCCGCGTCCCCGACTGGGACCCGAGCCACCTCGGCCGCTTCGCCCCCGCCCTCGCGGACAGCGGCGACCGCAAGGCCGAGTTTGGGGTCCACGCCGCGGTGCAGGCGCTTCGACACGCCTTCGGCGACGACGCCTCGGCCCAGGCCGCCATCGCCGCCCTCCCCGGCCGCGCCGCGCTCCACACCGCCTCGGGCCTCGTCAGCTCCCTGCCCGCCGAGGGGGAGGCTGACGTCCTGGCGTGCCTCGGACCGGACCGGGCCTTCGACTTCGCGGCGTCGATGGAGTCGCTCAAGGCCGCCAACCACCTGCGCGCGCGGCACTTCACCGACCGGGTGAACCAACTCCTCGCCTGGGGGTACGGGTTCTCCGGCCCCTCCCTCGTGAACCACGGAGCGTGCGCGGCGGGGGCCGTCGCCATCGGGACCGCTGCCCGCTGGATCCGCCGAGGGCGCTGCGACCTGGCCGTCGCCGGTGGCTTCGAGTCGATGATCCACCCCTTCGGCGTCCTGAGCTTCCAGATGCTCGGGGCCCTGTCCGAGCGCACCGACTGCGACCACACGGCCGTCTCCCGCCCCTTCGACTCCACCCGTGACGGCTTCGTCATCGGCGAGGGCGCGGGGATGCTCGTCCTCGAGTCGGAGGAGCACGCCCGCGCCCGCGGCGCCACCGTCCTCGGCGTGGTCCACGGCCTCGGCAGCTCCCTGGACAGCTACCGCACCACCGCCCCGCCCCCGGACGGCCGGGGGGCCGTCGTGGCCATGCGCGCCGCGCTCGCCGAGGCGAAACTGCAGCCCGCCGACATCGACTGGGTCAGCGCCCACGGCACCGGCACCCCCCTGAACGACAGCGCAGAGACGGCCGCCGTCCGCGCCGTCTTCGGCGACCGCGGCGTCGCCCCGCCCCTCATCTCTTCGAAGTCCGCCATCGGGCATGCAGTGGCCGCCGCGGGCGCCGTCGAGGCGGTCCTCGCGCTCCTCGCCCTGCGGGACGGGATCATCCCGCCGACGCTGAACCTGAACTCCCCCGACCCGGAGTGCGATCTGGACCACGTGCCTCACGAAGCCCGCCGCGCCCCCGACGCCCGCTACGTCCTGAGCAACTCTTTCGGGTTCGGCGGCGTGAACGGCAGCCTCGTGCTTGGGAGGGCGGACACGTGAGCGCCCGACGCATCGCCCTTCGCGGCATCGGAGTGAACTCGCCCGCCGGCGCCGGGCTCGCCGCCCACGAGCAGTGGTGGGGCGAAGGACGCCCGTCCTGCCTCGGGCCCACCGGCAAGCACGCGGGAGACCCCTACATGGCGGCCACCCAGTCGGGCGAGGTCCCCGGGTGGCGGGCGCGGAACCACGTGCCGGACCGCAAGTCCATCAAGCTCATGTTCCCGCGCGTGCAGCTCGGCATCGGCGCCGCGCTCGAGGCCTGGGACGCCGACGGCTGGACCGAGGACGACGCCCCCGAGCCGCCCGAGCGCCGCGCGATGTACGCCGCCTGCGGCCTCACCGTGGACGAGGACTGGACGTTCCGCGACGCCGTGCACGCCGGCGCGGTGGACGGCCGGTTCGACATGGTGCGCTTCGGCCAGGAGGGGCAGGGCCTCCTCAACCCCTTGTGGCTGGTGAAGGGGCTGTCCAACAACGTCCTCGCCTTCGTCGCCCGCTACCGCACCATCACCGGCCCCAACGACAACTTCATGGCTGGTGCCGTGGGCGGGTTCCACGCGCTGGACGCGGCAGTGGGTGAGCTCGAGGCGGGCCGCGCAGACCGCGCGCTGGCCGGCACGTCCGACAGCCTCGTCACCATCGAAGACAGCCTCGCGTTCGCGCGGGACGGAGCGCTCGCCGCGGGCCTCGTGCCGTCCCAGGGCGCTGGCTTCGCGCTGCTGACCCCCGGGGAGCCTGGGGACTTCGGGATCCTCGCGGTGGGGACGGGCTTCCACGCCGGCCGCGCCGAGGCGCCCTGGCAGCTGCCCCCCGGCACGTCCGAGGCGCTGGACGCGCTCGCGCAGGAGACCCGCGGAGACCTCGTCCCTGCCTTGCGGATCCGGGGGCCGCGCCTCGCGGACGCAGGGGACATCGACCTGTGGACGCCCCTGGGAGACCCGGGGGCTGCGGCGTCCGGCTGGATGCTCGCCGCCGCCTGGCTCGCCCGCACGGTCGACCGCGTCCACGGCCCCATCGAGCTTGCCGTGGCCGACCCCACCGGCGAGCTCGCCGTCGTGATCCTCGGGACGCTGCCCTGACGCCCCCATGACCTCGATCCGCTGATGACCCTCGCCATCCACCTCCCGCCGGACCCGGCGCCCATCCCCCGGGACTGGGGCGCGCCCCTGAGCGACGCCGACCGGGCTGCCCTGCTCGCCCCGGGCCGCATCGGGACTCTCGATGTCCGCTGCCGCGTCGTGCAGCCGGCGATGGAGACCAACCTCGCCACGAAGGACGGGCGCGTCACCGATCGCCTGATCGACTACTACGCCGCCCGGGCGGAGGGCGGGGTGGGCCTCGTCATCGTGGAGAACACCTCGGTCCACCCCAGTGGGCGCGTGACGTCGGGGATGCTCCGCATCGAGACCGACGAGGACGGCGCCGCCTTCGCGCCCCTCGCCGCGAGGGTCCAGGCCGCAGGCGCCCGGCTCTTCGTGCAGCTGAGCCACGCGGGTCGCCAGACGCTCTCCCACTTCGTCGGCGGCGAGCCCTGGGCTCCGTCCCCCATCCCATGCCCGATGATGAAGGACCCCCCGCGGGAGATGACCGACGAGGACGTGCGCACCGTCCTGCGCGCCTTCGTCGACGGGGCCCGCCGCGCTCACGCCGCCGGCGCCGACGGCGTCGAGCTCCACGCCGCCCACGGCTACCTCCTCTGCGGGTTCCTCTCGCCGTACTCGAACCTGCGCGACGACGCCTGGGGCGGGGACACCGACCGCCGCTGCGCCCTGCCCGTCGCCGTCGTGCGGGGCATCAAGGAGGCCTGCGGCGCCGACTTCCCCGTCTCGGTGCGCATCTCCGCCGACGAGTACGTGGACGGCGGCATCGAGCCCGACGAGGCGGTGCGCATCGCCGAGCGCCTCGTGGCGGCGGGGGCCGACGTCCTGCACGTCAGCGCCTGCAACTACGAGTCGATGTTCTGGAACATCCCCACCTACTTCCTGCCCGAGGCCCCCTTCGTGCCGCTGGCCGCCCGCATCAAGGCTGCCGTCGACGTGCCGGTGATCAGCGTGGGGCGCCTGCATCGCCCCGAGGTCGCCGCCCGCGTCCTGCGCAGCGGGGCCGCGGACTTCGTGTCCATCGGGCGGGGGCTCATCGCCGATCCGGGCCTCGTGGGGCGGCTCGGCTCAACACCTCACGGCACCGCGACGGCCCGCCCCTGCCTCGCCTGCAACCGCTGCATCGCCTCGATCAACGGCGCGCGCCTCGAGTGCACCGTGAACCCGGACGTCGGGTTCGAAGGCGCCACTGCGTCCCCCTTGAGCGGCGACCCTTCCCGCCGCGTCCTCATCGTGGGTGGCGGCCCCGCCGGACTCGAAGCCGCTCTGCGTGCCTCCGAGGCTGGCCACCCCGTCACGCTCATCGAGCGGCGCTCCCAGCTCGGAGGCCAGCTCGACATCGCCGGGATGCCCCCGGGCAAGGAGCCCGTGCGCTGGTATCTCGACTGGCTGGTGGGGCGCGTTGAAGCGGCCCCGGTCACCATCGTCCTCGGCCGCGAGGCCACCCCTGCGGACCTCTCCTCCGCGGACGTCCTCCTCTGGGCTGCCGGCTCGGACCCCACGCCGCGTCACCTCACGGACGGGGTCCCCCACCTCGGCCTCGACGAGGCGATGCGCCACCCCGACCGCGCCGGCGCGCGCCCCCTGGTCCTCGGCGGCGGCGCGGGCGGCGCGGAAGCGGCCCACTGGCTCGCTCACCAGGGCGCGGACGTGCTCCTCGTGGAGCTCAAGCGCAAGATCGCCCGGGACCTGCTGCCGTCCCTGCGGTTCCACCTCGAGGAGGAGCTCGACCACGAGGGCGTCCGCAGCTTCGTGCAGGTGAAGTCGGTGACCTTCGACGGCGACGCCGTCCACCTCGTGGGGCGGAAGCTCGACACCACCATCGAGGGCGTCACGTCCATCGTGCTGGCCGCCGGCCGCACCGCGAACGCGCCGCCGGAGCAACTTCTGCAGGACTTCGCGGGCGAGGTGATCCCCCTCGGTGACGCCGCCGTCCCCGCCTCGATCTTCGAGGCGGTCACCGCCGCCGCCCAGCTCTTCAGGGGCTGAGCCCCCGCTACTCCACGACCCCCGACCGCGGCTTCGTCGCGCACGCATCGCCCGACGCCGTCCCCCCGAACAGCGCCACCGCGCCGCTCAGCCCCGCTCCGAGCCCCTGCACCCCCGCGGGCAGCTCCGCCACCTCCGTCAGGGGCGCGGACTCGCCGTCCTTGAGGTCCCGGGCCTGCACCTCGAAGACCTTGCCGCCACCGGGGCCGTCGGTCGCCACGAGGACCGCGTCTCCCTCCGTGGACATGCCCCGCACCTCATGCCCCGCGGGCAGCTCGAGGTAGGACGCGCGGTCGAACGCGAACCGGCTCAGCTGCTCCAGCGGCTGCTCGAGGCGCAGCAGGATCGTCTCTCCCGCCACCGACAGGGGCGACCGCAGCGCGAGCCACACCTTCTTGCCGCCCCGTCCGGCGACGATCGTCGCCGCGCTCACCGCCATGCCCGGACCGCAGGTCCCGGCGGCGATGTCCGCCTCGGCCTGCACGAGGACGCCGCACACCGAGTCCCCGGACGTCGTGATCTTGCTGGTGAAGAGTTCTGCCTTGCAGGCCTCCACCGAGGCGGTGAGCCCCGACGGTCGTCGGCAGTGCTCCCCGGTCCCGTTCCACAGGCACGGCGTCACGCGGACCCGCCCCTGCCACTCGATCCCGTCGTCCGTGGCCGTGCCCCGCAGCAGCTTCGCCCGGTGCTGGGGCAGAGGACAGCCGTCGCCGGTGTCGTGGGCAAAGGACCCCACGACCAGGAACTCGCCCCCGCGCGATGCGACGGCCGCCAGGTCCTCGATGGTCTCGGGCAGCGGCCCCTCCATCGACTTGAAGCTCAAGTCCACCCACGTCGGCGCCGACTCCAGGTCTGCCGTGGCGAACAAGGCCACTGCGTTCGAGCGCGCCGCGTCCACCACCACCGTGCGCCCATCCGGCAGCCGGTCGAGGCCGGCGGCGAGGCAGACATCACCGGGCAGCTCGGCGGTCGCCAGCTCCTTCTTCGCCGGCGTCGGCTCGGGCGTGGGCTCCGGCGTTGCTTCGGGGATCGGCGCCGGGGTGGGCTCCGGCTCGGGAGCGGCAGACGGGCAGGCGGCGAGCAGCAGGCACGCCGCGATCAGGACACGGTCCATGGGACTCTCTCTCGCGAAGGGGACTCGACGCAGCGCGCAGACTACTGGAGCGGCATCACCCAGGCGGCGCCCTGCGCGGGTCCCCAGGTGGAGGCCCGGTAGCCGCCCACCATCAGGGTCGGTGAGCCCCCCACCGTGCCGGCCGCGATGGTCTCGCCGACCCGGCCGTTCGGGGTGAAGGACTCGCCGCCGAAGGCTCCCCAGGGCACGACGTCGACCCCGCCGAGGGCGGGATCCCAGACGTGGAGCTGGACGCCACCGACGCGCTCGACGCCGGGCAGGTCCGTGCGGGCCGCGCCCACCGCGATCCCCGCGCGCCCACCGGGGCCGAGTCCGGGAACGAGGGCCACCGACCGGCCGAAGTGCTCGTCCTGGATGGTCCCCGTGAGGGTCCAGGGGCCGCCGGACGGAGGGGCGATCAGGTTGTAGATCGTGGGCGGCTGCGCCGACACCAGCGCCTCTCGAGGCAGCGACTGGAGGTACCACCCGGGCACGAGCCACGCTGCGCCGGTCGAGTTCCCCGCCGTCGACCGCGAGTAGCCGCCCACGAGCAGGTCGGGGACGCCGTCGCCGTCCACGTCCTCGCCGCCGTCCACCGCGTACCCCGAGCGGGCGTTCGTGTCCTGAGGCACGAGCGCCGTGAACTCGGGCTGCGTGGTGCCGCAGTTGGGCCCGAAGCCCCACACCACCCGCACGACGCCCTGGTTGGTGTAGCCCCCGTCCTCGTCGTACGCGCCGATCGCGACCTCGTCGCAGCCGTCGTTGTCCACGTCCCCGAGGCCCGCCACCGCGACGCCCATGCGGTCATTGGACGTGGACCCGTAGACCGGGTCGCTCGTGTTGCACAGGATCGAGATCCCGCCGGGGTTGTCGGGCTGGCCGTAGATGATCTCGAAGCCGCCGGCGTTCGATGCGCCGGTGTCCCAGTCCTGCCCGCCGGCGATCAGGTCGTCGAAGCCGTCCCCGTCGATGTCGAAGCCGCCCACGAGTTCCCGGGTGCCGTCGTTGGGCTCGCTCGCCCACCACAGGAACGAGGGCTGGGTGGGCATCCCGTTCGGGGTGCCGAGGAACACCGCGACCGTGCCCTGGTTGTTGTCGGCGGAGCCGCAGCTCGTGTCGCCCACGTAGCTCGACGTGAACGTCGTCGGCTTGTCGTCGTAGCGGCCGAGGATCGCGAAGTCGTCGAACCCGTCTCCGTTGAAGTCGCCGGCGTCTGCCACCCGCCACCCCCAGCGGTCGCCGTCGCTGTAGCGGTCGAACTCGACCAGGTCCGTCGCCGGACCGCCGACGCCCCCCGCGGAGCCGCCGAACACCTGGATCAGCCCCGCGTTGATGCGGTTGCCGGCGTTGTCGTACTCGGGGACCCCGACGAGGGCGTCCTCGAAGCCGTCTCCGTCCACGTCGCCCACCAGCGCCACGTCCTCGCCTGCCCGCTGACCGGCCGAATCGCCGGGGTTTTCCAGGGGGACCGGCGCGACCGTGGCGTCCGACGAGACGAAGAAGGGTGTCCCGATGTGGGTCCCGTGCAGCTCGTGGCGGGCCGCGTAGACGAACAGGTCCGGGAGCCCGTCGCCGTCCATGTCCGGCAGGACGTCGAAGCGGGTCCCGAAGAGGTCCCCGCTGAGCTCACCGCCCCACATTGCCTCGGGGGTGCCACCGGGCAGCCCGCCCTGGACGCCGTGGTAGGCGTGGATGGCCCCCGCGCCCGACGGCCCGCCGGGCACCTCCTCGCTGTAGCCCGCCACCAGGAGGTCGGCGAGGCCGTCCCCGCTGACGTCCTGCGCGCGGACCTCCCAACCCAGGGCGTCGTAGCCCCCGTTCCCTTCGACGGTCCACGCGGCGTTGTCCGGGGTGCCGTACCCGGGCGCAGGGATCTCCGCCCACGGCTCTCCCAGGAAGAGGCGGGCCGCGCCGTGCCGGCTGCTGGAGACGTTCGGGTTGATGTGGCGGTACTGGCCCACGAGGATGTCGTCCCGGCCGTCGCCGTCCACGTCGGCCACCGAGAGCTCCCGGCCGAAGTAGCTCTCCTGGTCGGCCGGATCGATGGCCGCCCAGGCGGCGACCGGGCGGTCGTACAGGCCGGCGCTCGAGCCGCCGGTGTTCGTCCCGAGGTACACGTAGACCGCGCCGTCGCTGCCCGTGTCGGTGGGCAGGTTGAACTCCCACGCGCCCGCGACCAGATCGCAGAGCCCGTCGCCGTTCACGTCGCCCGCTTCGAGCTCGCTGCCGAGCCGCACGTTGCTCAGGTAGGTCCAGTCGCCGGCGCCGTCGGGCTCGGAGCCGTAGACGGTCTGGTCCGCCTGGTCCGGCAGGCCGGTCGCGCGGCCGAGGAAGACCCAGATGCCGCCCTGGGAGTAGCTGATCTCCGAGACGCTGCGGTCCTCGTCGACGGGCGCGCCCACCGCGAGGTCGAGGAACCCGTCGCCGTTGAAGTCGCAGGTCGCCATCGCGTACCCGAACCAGTCGCTGCCGTGGTCCCCGGTCCAGGTCTTGCTCGGCGTGGTCGCGAAGAACCCGCCCGCGAGACCCTCGTACAGGAACACCATCCCCGAGTCGCCACCGGCCACGTCGCTCAGGTAGGCGCCGATGAGCAGGTCGAGCTCGCCGTCCCCGGTCACGTCGGCGACCTCGACGGACATGCCCGCCAGGTCCGCGTAGTCGAGCCCGCCGTAGGTGTGGATGGGCGTCGGCTCCAGGCCGCCATCCTTGCCGGCGTACACGTGGATGGCGCCGGTGTTGTAGTTCCCGATGTCGCCCTCGACGACGCCGAGCACGACGTCGGCCCAGCCGTCGCCGTTCACGTCGCCCGGCGAGAAGGAGTCGCCGTTCAGGTTGTTGTCCCCGGCGCGGGGGAAGCCGCCTTCGAGCGGAGGCACGCCCCACACGGAGACGGCTGCGGTCTGGCCCGTGTAGTCGTCGACGAGGTCGAAGGTGGTCAGCCCGGGGCTCACCGCCTCGAACCAGCCATCGCTCGCGGAGATGCTCGTCCCCGAGGCGACGGTGGCGGTCACGTACCCGCTGCCTCCGTCGACCCGGAGCTGCCAGTCGCTGCCGACGGGCACCCAGATCCGGGACGGCTGGGGAGACAGGGCCGCGCCGGCGTCGAGCGCGATCCGCACGTCCACGATCTCGCCCGTGGCGAGGTCCTCGACCCGGAGGATGTCGGTGCCGTCGGTGCCGCCGCCGTCGTAGCGGCAGGGCGCGCTGACCGTCGCTCCCGTCTCGTCGCTCAGCAGGGAGCAGGCGTACTGGCCCGACCCCGCCGCGACCTGCAGGTCGAAGCCCGCGGAGAGGGGCGCCACGACCTCCGTGGGCTCTACGACCAGCGGCTCGACCACGTGCAGCGTCGCCGTCGCCTCGCCCAGGCACCCCGCGTCCGTCAGGGTGACCACGTCGTCGACGCCGGCCGTCGCCCCGGGCAGGTAGGTGCCGTAGTCCGCGTTGAACTGCGCGCCCGAGCCGTCGTTGGTGAGGGCGAAGACGTAGTCGCCGGTCCCCCCCGCGGGCGTCAGCGTCAGCAGGCTCACCCCGGGCAGCGCCCAGGCCTCGGCGGGCTCGATCGACAGGGCAGGCTCGCAGTCCGTCACCCCCACCGAGTCGTCGTCGTCGCCGGTGGCCGAGTCGTCGTCGTCGCCGAGGATGGGTGGGGTGGGCGTCTCGGGCTCCGGCAGCGGGTCCGGCTCCGCGGACGGACAGGCCGCGAGCAACAAGGCGAGGGCGAGGGGGAGGCGCTTCACTGACCCATCTCCACGATCCAGGCAGCGCCCTGGTCCAGGCCCTGCGCGTCCGAACGGTACCCGCCGATGCCGAGGCCGATCGAGCCGTCCACCTCGCCGGCCCACAGGGCGTAGCCCGACCACCCGTCGCGCGTGGCCTCGCCGGAGAAGGCGGCCGCGGGGTTCGCGTCGAGTCGTCCGCTGCTCCCCGGAGGACCGGACCAGGCGAAGAGCTTCGCGCCGCCGCTCCACTCCTCGCCCGTGCCCGCGCCGCGCGGGGCGCCGGCCACGATGAGCGCCGGGTTCACCCCATCGGACGGCAGGATCGTCACGTCCTGACCGAGCCGCTCGCTCGCAGCGACTCCCGGGACGCGCCACATCTCCTTGTCCCCGTCGCTCTCGTCCCACATGGCGTAGGTGGTGCCGCTGTGGGAGCCGAGGACCTCGAAGGGCAGGCTCAGGACGTGTGACCCGGAGAGGAGCCAGACGCTGCCGCGGCTTGCGCCGTTCCCGTAGTACCAGGGCGCGCCCACCGCGATGTCGAGGATCCCGTCGCCGTCCACGTCTCCGCCGCCGCCGACCCCGGTGCCCGCCTGATCGTTCGAGTCCCGCGGCGTGACGATCGCCATCGTGGGCTCGACGGGGCAGGACGGGCCGGCGAAGCCCTTGAACACGTGGACTGCGCCTTCGTTGCCCGCCGTGTGGTCCGCGAGGTAGGCGCCCACCGCCACCTCGTCGCAGCCGTCGCCGTCCAGGTCGCCCACGAAGGCGAGGTCCCGGGCGAGGCGGTCGCCAGCGTTGGGCGCGTAGTACTCCAGGTCGTAGGTGCAGATGACGTCGATGCCCGCGCCGGACCAGGGGCGGCCGCCCACCATCGCGAAGCCGCCCGTGTTCGAGCCCGCGCTGCCGTCCCAGTCCCACCCTCCGAAGAGCAGGTCGCCGAGGCCGTCGCCGTTCATGTCGCCGCCGCCGTCGAGGGTGTCGATGCGCTGGGAGACCTGGGGCCCGTAGATGACGAAGGACGGCTCGGTGGCGAGCGCCCCGGTGGCTCCTCGGAAGACGTAGACCGCGCCCACGTCGTTCTTCGTGCCGCTCGGGCAGTCGCCGGTGTGGTTGAACGCGGAGCCGAAGGTGTTCGGCTTGTCCTCGTAGCGGGCGACGACGGCGTAGTCGTCGATGCCGTCGCCGTCGAAGTCGCCGGCGGGCGAGACCCGGTAGCCGAAGCGGTCGTAGCTGCTGTGGCCCGAGAACCCTTCGAGGGTCGCGTCGGGGGTGTCGGACCAGCCCAGGGACGAGCCCAGGTAGACCCAGGCGGCGCCGGGGCGCAGGCTCGTGGACGACGAGTACTCGGAGCCCCCCACGGCGAAGTCGTCGAAGCCGTCGTCGTCGACGTCGCCGATGACCGCGAGCCCGATGCCGAAGTACTGGCCGGACGAGGCTCCGGGGAGCTCCAGGGCGACGGCGGGGTTGGTCGTGTCCAGGCCCGGGAAGTACCAGGGCACGCCGACCGTGTAGCCGTACAGGTCCTCGTAGGCGCCGAAGCCCATCAGATCCGGCGCGCCGTCGCCGTCCACGTCGCCGAGGCCGGCCACCGCCACGCCGAGGCGCCCGTCGCCCTCGCTGCCGAAGACGCGGAAGGCGCGGTTCGTGTCGGGGAAGTCGTCCTGCTGCCCGAGGAAGACGCTGACGGCGCCGGCGTCGTTGGGGGAGCCGTCCCCCTCCTCGCGGCTCTCGCCGACGACGAGATCGAGCAGTCCGTCGTCGTCCACGTCGAACACGTCGACCTGCGCACCGAAGTAGTCGTAGCTGTTCGTGCCGCCGACCTCCCAGATGGCCGTCGCTGCGGGGGTGATGCTCGTGGCGCCCGCGGTGCCCAGATCCCGCCCCTCGTAGACCCTCACGGCGCCGTGGTAGACGGACGACAGGTTCGGGTCGGTGCGGCGGTAGTGGCCGATCACGATGTCCGACTTCCCGTCCTGGTCGAGGTCGGCGACCTTGATCTCCCGGCCGAAGTAGCTCTGGTGGTGCTCCGGGTCCGTCGGCGCGATGGCGAGGACGGGCCAGGGGAGGACGCCGCCGGTCACCGGCGCGCCATGCGCCGCGTCCGCCTGCCCCCGCCACACGGTGACGAGGTTGTCGCGGGAGCGGCCCGGTCCGGTGCTGAAGTTGTAGGAGCCGACGACGAGATCGCAGAGCCCGTCGCCGTCCACGTCGCCCACGCCGAGGTCGTAGCCGAACTCCTGGCTCGCGTCGGGGATCCAGCCGCCGCCCCCGTCGGGCATGACGCCGTAGACCGACTGATCGGGGAGCTCGGCGAACGCGCCGGTGCCGTCCCCGAGGAAGACGTGCACGCCGCCCGCCGAGTACTGGATGGGTCCGTAGCTGCGGTCCTCCGCGTACCGCGCGCCGACGATCAGGTCGTCCGCGCCGTCGCCGTTCACGTCGCACAGCCCGAGCGACTTGCCGAAGCGGTCGCCGCCGTACTGGCCGAAGAGGGTCTGGGACGGGGAGTCGGCGAAGAAGCCGCCGGCGACGCCGGGGTAGATGGCGACGGCGCCGGTGTCCTCGCTGGGGACGAGGCCCTGCGCGCTGCGGTCCGTGTCCGCCTGCGGAGCCCCGAGGACGAGATCGAGCTCGCCGTCGCCGTCGAGATCGCGCACCAGGAAGTCCTCGCCGACCTCGGCGGTCCAGTCCGGCCAGGTGAAGGTCTGGACGGGGGTGGGTTCGAGGCCGCTGGGCCCTCCGGGGTAGACGTAGATCGCGCCCGAGCGGTGGGCGGCGATGTTCGACTCCATGACTCCCAGGAGGGCGTCGGGGAAGCCGTCGCCGTTCAGGTCCCCGGGGCCCAGGGCGAGCGCCCGGAAGGACCCGATCCCCGCCCGCGGCATGGGCGCGGTCTGCGTGGCGACCACGTCGACGACCACCTCGGTGCTCAGGGTCGCGTACGCGTCCGCCACGGACATCGTCACCCGACCCGGGGCGACGGCCGTCATCGAGTTGTCGTCCGGGTCGAGGTCGAGGGGACCGGTCAGGTCCGGGGTGACGTTCGTCCAGCCGGAGCCGCCGTCGATGGACAGCGGCATCGTCACGCCGATGGGCATCACGAGGTGCGCGGGCCGGGGGGCGAGGGCCGCGTCGCTGCGCACCCGCAGGACCGCCTCGATGAGGACCCCCGTCTGCTCGTCGAACGCCTCGAACTCGTCCTCCCCGTCCGTCGGGCCGGCGACGTAGGCGCCATCGGCGGAGAGCGAGCCGCCGGAGCGCAGGAAGATCGGCGTGTACGTGACGTCGCCGCTTCCTCCGACCGCCGTGAGGGCGAAGGCGTCGCCGGGGAGGACCTCGCCGTCGGCCGGCCGGACCTGGAGCGGCTCGACGACGTCGATGGCCAGGGTGGCCTCGCCGTAGCAGTCGAGGTCGCGGGCGTGGAGGACGTCGGTGACGCCGACGGTGGTGCCGGCGATGTAGGAGCGCACGCCGTCGCTGAAGAGCGCGCCGGACTCGTTGGACTGGACGGTGACGACGTTGGCGCCGGAGCCGCCGGTCACGGTGACGTGGAGGAGGCCGTGGGCCTCGGCGGCGGGGTACTGGGTGCTCAGGGAGAGGGGGACCTCGCAGGCGCGATCGGGGACATGGCCGTCCCACGTCGCGGGCTCGGGGAGGACCTCCGTCGGCTCGACGGAGTCGTCGTCGTTCGCCGGGGGAGGGGGATCCTCCGCCGATGGGCAGCCTGCGAGGGCGCCGCAAGCGAGCAGGGCACAGAACCAGTGGGTGCGCATGTCCTCTCCGACCCCAGTGCCGCGTCCCGCGCCCTCCGAGGCGTCTGCATTGAACCTCCGGCGGGGGGCGGGGGCAAGGGCGGGCTGCCTCCTCCTTGACGGCCGGGGCGCGCGCTGGTTCGCTGCGATGCGATGGAGCAAAGGACCCCCCTCACGCGTGCGCGTCTGACCGGAGCGGCTCTCGTCGCGATCCTCCTCGCCGCGTGCCCGTCCACAGAGCCCCTGCCCGAGCCGGAGCCGCCGGGTCCCGAGGAGGTCTGGCTGGGCGAGCCCGTGAACGCCACCGAGGAGCTCCTCATCGCCGGCGACGTGACCTTCGCGGCGGCCCTCCCCGGGTGGCGCGTGATCGCCGAGGTCGACGGCGAGCTCGTCACCCTGGACCCCCTCGACCTCGCCCCCGCCAGCCACGGGACCGACACGGGCGCCGTCTCCTCGGTCGTGCCCCTGGCCGGGGACGCGACCCTGATCGCCGCCGCCGAGGGCCTCTTCACCCTGCACGACTGGGGCCTGGCGCCCTCTCCGCTCGGCGAGGTGTGGTCGTCCGAGGGCGACGCCCAGCTCCTCGGCGCCGGGGACGACCTGTGGATCGCGGACAGCGGCGGGCTGCACCTCTGGCGCGGCGGCGATCTGTTCTCCGTTTCGGCGGGCGAGCTGCCGACCGCGGACGCGCGCATCGCCTGGGGCTCTCCCGTGCAGGGATTCGGGGCGCTGTGGCTCGCGGCGGACGACCTCGTCTACGCCCTCGTCGAGCAGGGGGATGGCTTCGTGACCTGGGAGGAGGCGGGCGCCCTCGACGCGATCGCGCTCTCGGTGGATGGCGTCGACGACCTCTGGGCGATCCTCTCCGGCGGGGGCGATCCCGACTGGGGCTTCGCCGGCGACGTCCGACGTCGCCTCCCCGACGGCACCTGGCAGTGGTTCCGCTTGCCGGCCACTCCCCGGGAGGTCGTCACCGGACCCACCGCCGACGTGTGGTTCCGCACCGACGAGGAGGACCCGCGCCTCGTCATGCAGTCCCTCGACTTCTGGTCCGACGTGCAGGTGGCCGGCGCATCCCCGCTCGGGCCGGACGACCGCTTCGGCGGGATCGACCCCGCCGGCCGCCTGCTCCTCTACGGGCCCTCGGGCCTCCGGAGGGTGTCCACGGACCGCCCGGTGGTGTTCCTCGGGCTGGACGAGGGTGAGGCAGTCGAGGAGGTCACCACCGTCACGATGGTGCCGACGCTCTCCATCGCCGCGTCGGACCTGACCGCCACGCTGGACGGCGCCACGATCGCCGCGGTCGCAACGCCTCTCGACGACCGCACCGTCTGGTCCGTCACGCTCGACCCCGCCGATCTGTCCGACGGCGCCCACGAGCTCGCGGTCACGGTGTCCTGGGACGATGGCGCGGACCCGGTCGAGCAGTCCCTCTTCTTCTCGGCCGGCGAGTTCGTCGCGCCTACCTGGGAGACGGACATCGTCCCCCTCAACGATCGACACTGCACCCGCTGCCACACGGCCAACGGGGGCGCCCACCTGCTCGACACGCGGGCCCGGTGGGAGGACGAGATCGACGAGATCATCGACAACGTGATTTCCGGTGCGATGCCGCTGTCCGGAGATAAGCTCGACGCCGACGAGATTCGGACCATCGAGTTGTGGCGCGCGGGAGGCTTCCTCGAATGAACACCAGCAGGTTCTTGACCGCCCTGCTTGCCCTCGCCGTCTGCGGCGTCCTCGGGCCGGCGGTCGCGTTCGCGGACGGGCCGCTCAACCCCGGCATCTGTGAGGAGGAGGGCAAGGACCTCGACCCTCACCGGGAGCTGCGGGCCCTGAGCGTGCAACTCCGCGGCGTGGTCCCCACCCTCGAAGAGCACGCGATCGTCGATCTCGAAGGGGAGGTCCCCCCCGACCTCGTCGAGGAGTGGCTCGCCAGCCCCGAGTTCGCAGATCGGGTCGTCCGGCTCCACCGCGGCCTGCTCTGGAACAACATCGAGAACGTCAACGTCTTCAACTTCCGCTCGGGCATGACCCGCAGCCGGACCACCAGCGCGGACCCGTACCGCTACTGGCGCAGCACCCCGGCCATCCGCTACCGCGGCGATCGCATCCCCTGCCTCGACCAGCCCGCCGAGTGGGACGCCAACGGCAACATCGTCACCTACCCCAACGGGGACGGCACCGTGGCGGAAGGCTGGGTGGAGGTGACCCCGTACTGGGACCCCACCACGACCCTGCGCGTCTGTGCCTTCGACGCCCAGGACACCCTCGTGAGCCCCGCCGGCGTCGACTGCTCCACCCTCGACGGGTACGAGGACCTGGCCTGCGGCTGCGGGCCGGACCTGGCCTGGTGCCGCTACGGCACCGCCCCGCGCGTCGCGCCGATGGAGGCGATGGCGAAGGACGTGGACCTGCGCATCGCGAACAACATCCTCGCGGACGACAGCTACCTCGACATCTTCACGGGCCGCACCGGCTACGTGAACGGGCCGCTGGCCTTCTACCTCCAGAACCAGACGGGCATCCCGAACAACGTGCGCGTCCTGCCCGACCCCTACGAGGGCGTTCAGATCCCGGACATCCCCTACACGGACACCGAGAACTACGTCCCCGTGGACCTGGGACCGACCCACAGCGGCATCCTGACGAGCCCCGCGTTCCTGCTCCGGTTCCAGACGAACCGGTCCCGGGCCAACCGCTTCTACACCTCGTTCATGTGCCAGCCGTTCCAGCCGCCCGACGCGGGGCTGCCCGCGGTCGAGCCTGACGGCGTCCCCACCCTGGACCTGCAGGTCCGGGACGGCTGCAAGTACTGCCACGCGCTCCTCGAGCCCGCCGCGTCCCACTGGGCGCGCTGGACCGAGAACGGCGCCGGCTTCCTGCACGAGGACGGCTTCCCCGCCTTCAACGAGGACTGCGAGCGCTGCGCCACCACCGGCGAGGCCTGCTCCAACGAGTGCAACCGCTTCTACATCACCGACGCGGTCACGGCCGAGGAGGTCGCCTGGTTCGGCTGGCTCGAGTCCTACGAGTTCCGCCGGGACGAGCACATGGGCTTCCCCGACGAGGGCCCGGCCCGCCTCGTCTACCAGAGCACCATCGATGGACGCCTCCCCGAGTGCGTCGCCTCGACCGCCGCCACCTGGCTCCTCGGCCGCGAGCTCGACCCCGAGGAGCAGCCCTGGGTGGAGGAGCTCGCGATGGAGTTCACGGCGAGCGGGTGGAGCTACCGCGAGCTCGTCCGGGCCATCGTGACGAGCGAGACGTGGAGGAGGGTCCAGTGAACACGCCCCTGACCCGCCTGATGGTGGCGTCTCTGTTCCTCGGAGTCGCTGCCTGCACCGCCGAGCCCGAGCCGGTCGCTCCCCCGGAGGTGATCGAGCCCATGGCCGATCCCCAGCCCGTGGACATCGCCAAGGAGGGCGAGGGCGAGCTGACCGGCCACCCGCCCGCGCCCGAGGCGCCCTGGGCCAACCGTCGCCGCATGGACATCGACCAGCTCGACGCCTCGATGCAGCGCGTCGTGGGCCTCGCCTGGGAGGACTCGGCGGGGCGCAACCAGTTCGTGGAGCTGGCCAGCACGCTGGGCAAGCCCGACTACATCGACTCGACCCAGGAGGACCTCACGGTCTCCCTGCTCTTCCAGAAGTTCCTCGGCGACGCCGCCCGGGATGTCTGCGAGCGGCGCGCGGACGGCGAAGCGGACGGGGACCTCGAGCCGCTCCTGATGAGCCACGTCACGGCGGAGACCACCGTCGAGACGGACGCGGCCGCGGTGGACGCGAACCTCGCGGAGCTGCTCCTGCGGTTCCACGGGCAGAGCGTCGCGCCGGACAGCGACCGGATGAACCCCTGGCGCTGGCTGTTCACGTCGACCGTCCACGTCACCGAGGACCCCGTCCTCGGATGGCGGGCCGTCTGTGTCGGCCTCCTCACCCACCCCGACTTCTACTCGTACTGAGGAGCAGGAGATGGCTGTGCATCGCAACTCTCGCCGCTCCTTCCTGAGGAGCTCCCTGCTCGCCCTCGGCGGCACCGCTGGCCTGTCCGCCATGGGAGGCCTCGGTCCTCTCGCTGGGCTCGCCCGCGCCGACGCCGTCCCGGGAGCGGACCGCTACTTCGTCTTCGTCTACTTCTCCGGTGGCTGGGACATCCTGCTGGGCCTCGACCCGCGGGACCCGCGTGACTTCCACTCGGGCAACCTGTCGGACACGCTCATCCAGCCGGGCTACGAGCTCCTCGACGACGAGGGCCACATCACGGACATCATCTCCACGAACGCGGGGATCAAGTTCGGGCCCTACATCGGGGACATCGCGAACCACGCGGAGAAGGTCGCGGTCGTCCGCGGCATGTCCATGGAGACGCTCACCCACGAGGCCGGTCGTCGGCGCTTCATCACCGGCAAGGTCCCGAGCGGTCTGCTGGCGCGGGGATCGTCCGGGGCGACGTGGCTCGCGAGCCACCTCGGGCAGGGCGAGCTGATCCCGCAGATCTCGGTCAACGTCGAGTCCTACAACGTGGACCAGCCGTCGTTCGCGTCGGCGCTCAAGGTGTCCAACGTGCCGGACCTCCTTCGTTCCCTGGTGCCGGGAGCCAGCGGGCTGGGGACGCTCGAGGAACGGCAGATCGATGAGCTGCTCGCCCAGGCGGCGCTCTGTCCCAACCCCGAGGACAGCAAGCTCTGGCAGGCCAGCGAGCAGGCCCGCATCGGCGTCCGCAACATGATCGAGGCGGACCTCGCCGACTACTTCGACTTCCAGGCGAACACGCCGGAGATGGAGGCCCTGCGGGACCACTACGGGATCGCGGCGAGCGGGAGCTCGGCCCTGGCGACTCCGGAGGCCCAGGCGGCGATGGCGTCGACGGCGCTCAAGCGGGGGATCAGCCGGGTGGTCAGCATCCGGGCGAACACCCAGTCGCTCGACACCCACTACGACAACTGGACGACGGACCAGGGCCCGATCCAGGAGCGCGGCTGGAACGCGATCTCCCGGATCATCGAGGACCTGGAGTCCAGCGAGTACGAGAACACCGGCGAGAGCTGGCTCGATCGCACCACGATCGTGGCGTTCTCCGAGTTCTCCCGGACGGCGCGCGTGAACGCGAACACCGGCCGCGACCACTCCCTGACCAACGCGTGCCTGCTCGTGGGTGGCGGGGTCACCGGGGGCCGCGTCATCGGGGCCAGCAGCGACGTGGGGATGGAGCCGACGGCGACCGACCTCGCCACGGGCATGCAGTCGATGGACGGCGAGGTGGTGAAGCCCGAGCACGTCATCCGCTCCCTGATGGTGGACGCGGGCATCGAGGACGACGTCGCCGACCTGCGTGTCGAGCCGATCGGCGCCCTGTTCGGCTGAGGTCGGACCCCCGTCGGGCGGCCCGGATCGACCGACGGGCCCGCCAGGGCACGGGTTTCCTGTTGCGATGAGGCATCCAGCGCGGTAAACCGCTCCGTCCTGTGCGCACGGGTCCGAGTCGCCGGGATGGGAGCCTCTTCGATGATCAGGACGTCTTCGGCCGTCGCCTTCCTTGCCTTGCTCCTCGCCCTCTCCGGGTGTGGGATCGGCCTCCAGCCGGTGCCGTCCGCGGTCGTCCCCGACGACGACGATGTCGCGAACGACGACGACGCCGCCAATGACGACGACAGCGCCGCGAACGACGACGACGCCGCGAACGACGACGACGCCGCGAACGACGACGACGCCGTGGACGACGACGACTCGGTGGCCGACGACGACGACTCCGTCGGTGGCGGCGACGGTCCCTGCTCGGCCCTGACGACGATCTCCTGCGGGCAGCAGATCAGCGACGACACGAACGGCCCCGGCGCCACAGACTCGGCGGACACGTGGTCGTGCTCCGGCTGGGCGAACACGGGCCCGGAGATGGCCTACGAGTTCACGCCGAGCGCCTCGGGTCAGGTCACGGCGACGCTGTCGTCCATCCAGACCGGCGAGGACCTCGATATCTACGTGACCGCCGACTCGGGCATCGGCTGCCACTCCGCAGACTGCGTGGACTACGGCGACAACGACGTCACCTGGGACGCGGCCGCGGGCATCACCTACTACCTGGTGGTCGACGGCTACCAGGACTCGGCGGGCTCCTTCGTCCTCGACCTCGAGTGCGCGACGACCGGTGACGACGACGACGCGACGGGCGACGACGACGACGCGACGGGCGACGACGACGACGCGACGGGCGCAGTGGAGAGCTGCACGAACGGGTTCGACGACGACGGGGACGGCCTCGCGGACTGCGACGACCCGGACTGCGCCTCGGATCCCGCCTGCCAGACGCCCGCGGAGAACTGCACGAACGGGTTCGACGACGACGGCAACGGCCTCGTCGACTGCGACGACGCCGCGTGCGCCGCCGACCCGGCCTGCCAGGCGCCCGTGGAGAGCTGCACGAACGGGTTCGACGACGACGGGGACGGCCTCGCGGACTGCGACGACCCGGACTGCGCCGCGGACCCGGCCTGCCAGGGCAGCGGCACCGGCGCCTGCGCGCCGGACTGGATCCTCACCGAGAACTCCACGGACAGCTGGAACAACGGCGGCGTCGGGTCCACCAACGCCATCGACCTGTACTCCTGCATCGCCTGGGACGAGAGCGGCCCCGAGTACACCTACTCCTACACCGCGGCCCAGACGGGCACGGCGTCCGTGGAGGTGGCCGTCACGGGCTGGCTGAACTTCTCCGACCTCGACGTCTTCGTGCTCGACGGCTCGACGCCGAGCTGCGATCCGCTCAACTGCGTCGCCTACGGGGACAGCATCGCGAGCTGGTCGGTCACGGCCGGGAGCACCTGGTACATCGTGGTCGACGGGTTCCTCGGGGACACGTCCAACTACGACATCTCCCTGACCTTCTCGCCCTAGTCTCCAGATGGACTTCGCCGACCTCGGGCCGCTCGAGCACGCGGCCTTGCGGGCTCTCGCGCACGCGGAGCTCATCGGGGCGCCGCTCACGGTGGCGTCGCTGTGGCGGTCGCTGCCCGGCTACCAGACCTCGCTCCCCAACGTGCGCGCCGCCCTCGAGGACGGAGCGCCGCTCCGGGCGTTCGTCGCGCGGGACAAGGACCACTTCGCGCTGGCGGACCGGACGGAGTTGCTGCGTCGGATGGCGCGGCGGCAGGGCTGGTCGGACGGGCGGTGGCGGCAGCTCGGCACCTCGCTGCGGGGGCTGGGCAAGCTCCCCTGGGTCGAGGCGGTCGGCATCACCGGGACGATGGCCTGGGGGCTCCTCGACGAGGAGTCGAGCGCCTGCGAGCTCGTGATCATCGCCGAAGGGGGCCGCGTGCCCCTCGCTCGCGCGGCGGTGCGGGCGTGGCGCAAGGCGTCGGGGCGCAGGGACGTCCTCCGCATCGCCGCCGTGCTCGACGCCGACGCGCTGGCGATGGAGGACGCGGGCGCGACGGCCGCCTGGTGGCTCCTCGCCGTGCGCCCGGTCGTGAACGAGGAGGCGTTCTCGCGGCTGTGGTCGGCGAACCAGTGGGCCCGGCAGCGGTTCCCCAACTTCGACGTGGGCGGGACGGGCGGTCTGCCCGAGTTCTTCCTGGGCGCGCGCGTCGACGGGAAGCTCGCGGCGGCGCGCCGCGCGGTGGTCGCGGAGAGCGACGACGGCGTCCTCCTCGGGTCGGCGGGGCGCCGGGACGCGGGCTGGGAGCAAACGCTCCTCGGGGTCGTGGGCGGCCGCAAGGTGGCCCAGGCGTGCCGTGAGGAGTGGGTCACGCGGCAGGGGGCCGATGTCCTGCGCGGGACCGGGCTCGGCGACGGCGACGAGCGCGTGCAGGCGCGGATGCAGCAGCTGGCGGGGTGGGCGTTCGAGGACGAGGCGAAGACCGCCTCGACCGAGGCGGCGGCGGAGTCGAAGGCCGCGCCCGGCCCAAAGGCGCCGGCGGTCCCGGCCAGCAAGCGCACGCGTGGCCCGAAGAAGCAGCGCACGACGCGTGAACGCACCCCGCGGGCGCGGAGCGCAGCGGCCCCCGAAGGCGGCGGGTCCCGTCGCTGACTCTGTCCGCGGGTCCGGCCCGCGTCTGAGCTACTGAACGACTGGCGTCACGCAGGCGATCGGGCCGGCGCCCGGCGTCCCCACGTTGCTCGCCTCGTCCACGGTGCAGGTCCAGGTGAACGGAGCCAGGGAGTCGGGGAAGCACCAGTTCGCGGGGCTGTCGTTGGACACGGCGTCTTCGCTGCCCGCCACCAGCTGCCACGCCACGCCGCGCGGGTCGTCCGACGCGAAGTCGTAGGGGACCTCGTCGATGGTCAGGTCCACGCCGCCCTTGCCGTTCGGGCAGGTGAGCCGCAGCGTCTCCGCGTTGCTGTTCGACATGTTGAGGTTCGTCCCGTAGGTGTACCCGTGCGGGAGCGAGCAGCCGTCGATGCTGTCGGACGCGCTCGACTTCACCATCACGAAGTACTCGCCCGGGGCGATCTCCACCCCGAGGGGGTAGCTGATGAGGTGCTCGTCGGGCATCTCGCCGTCGTCCACCTCGAGCGTGCAGCCCTCGAGGCCCACGGTCGTGCTGCCCACGTTCTTGACCTCGATCCACTCCTCGTTCGAGCCGACGGTCGACTGCGACAGGGCCATGATCTCGGTGATCACGACGTCGCCGGCGCCCGGGAAGGGCGGCGGCACGGGGCACGACGGGTTTGCCTCGCCCGGGCTGCCGATGTCGGTGCACTCCTTGCCGTCGAAGTACGAGTCGGCGTCGCTGAGGCACCAGTTGCCGAACTCGTCGTTCGCCTCGGCGGTCCACGAGGCCGGGTCCAGGCTCAGGGTCAGCCCCTTGAAGCCGTCGCCCTGCTCCTCCCAGTCGTAGATGACACGGTCGATCTCGACGCTGCCGCCCTCCTCGGTGGGGCACTCGATGTACAGGGTCTGCAGATCGCTGTTCTTGAAGCTGATCCCGTTCGCCCACGGGTAGTCGCCCTGGACGCTGCCGTCGGACGTGATGTCGAACGTCACGTCGGCGGCGGGGCTGCTGTTCAGGACGAGGACGCCGCCCGGCTCGATGACCGTCTCACCGCGCTCGGCGTCGAGGACGTGGATGTCGGCCTCCGTGCTCTGATCCACCGGCTCGTCCACGAGCTGGCAGCGGCGGATGTCCACCGCCTCGGTGCCGGGGTTGTGCAGCTCGAACCACTCGCGCGTGCCCGTGCACGGGTCCACCGCGATCTCCACGATGACGAGGTCGCCTTCCTCGGACGGCTGGACGCCGCCGAGCTCCTCGCAGATCGTCGCCGCCCCGGGGGTGCCGTACTCGGGGGCGCCGTTCACCGAGGCGTAGTTCGTGTTGTCCTGGGTGGGGGCCTCGCACCAGTTGTCGGGGTCGTCGTTGGCCGCGGCGTCGGGATCGCCGACGAGCTGCCAGCTGTGGCCCTTGCGGGGGAGCCAGCCATCCACCGGGTCGAAGCCGACCACGTCGGTGATGGAGCGTCCGCCGGCCTCGTCGGGGCAGGCGAGCTCCACGGTCTCGGTCGAGTCGGTCTGGGCGATGTTGATGGCGTCGCCCCAGACGACCAGCGCCGGCAGCTCCCCCTCGTCGCCCAGGAACTCGGCGTCGCCGAGGAGCGCGTAGGCGCCGGGCTCCACGTCGGCCTCGCCGGTGATCACGAACTCGTTCTCGCCGGCGCCGCGCGTGGCCACCTGGCAGCCGCGCAGGGTGATCGTCTCCGCCGTCGTGTTGTAGACCTCGATGAACTCGGGCCGGCTCGTCTCCGGGTCTGCCTGGATCTCGGTGATCACGAAGGCGCCCACCGCGACGGGGTCGAAGTTGGCGATGACGTCGTCGTCGTCTCCGTTGCCGTTTCCGGTCGTGGGGCACCCGGCCAGCAAGCCGAAGGACGCGAGGAACAGAAGCAGGGACTGGCGGGTCGGACGCATGGAGTCTCCGGTCAGCTGGGGCTCGACTGGTAGCCTTCGGCCCCCCGAAGGATGCACGCTACCGCATCCCCACCGGTGGTTCCGAGGCAGGTTCGGACCCGTGATCGGACAGTGCAGGCTCCCCGTGACTCTCTCGCTCCACTCCTGTGACACCGCCGAGGCGCTTCGGCGCAGCGCCCTCCTCGGGGTCGCGTTCCTCGTGGTCGCCCTCGCGGGCTGTCTGTCGCCCCGCGAAGCGAAGGAGGCGCGGACGCTGCGCAAGGAGGTGGACGCGGAGGTCGCCGAGGCCGAGGCGCGGCTCGCGGCGTTGCCGGTGGAGCAAGCGCTGCTGGACATCGCGAAGCGGCAGGACGCGCGGCGAGACCACGATCGGCTCGTGGAGTGGACGCGGCACCCGTCGGCAGAGGTGCGGGCGGCGGCGGCGCGGGCGCTTGCGTTCGTGGGGGACGCGGCCGCGGGGGACGTGCTCGTCCACCTCCTCGAGGACGACGACGACCGGGTCGTGCAGGCGGCGGCCTTCGGGCTGGGGCAGGTGGGGTTCTGGCGGGTCACGGACCTGGAGCTCGGGGCCCTGAAGGCGAAGCTGCAGGAGGCGTTGGCCACCGAGCTCGGCGACTGCCGCCACACGCTGCGCTTCGAGGGCGAGCGCACCGAGGTGTGCCGGGTGGTGGTGCGGAGCCTGGGCGCGGCCGGCGGGGAGTTCGCCGAGGACGCGCTCTGGACTGCGCTCGGCAAGGGGATCGCGTCGGACACGCTGCGCCGCGCGGTGCCGCTGGCGCTGGCGGTCATGGCGAAGGACGGTCGGGGGACGCCCATCACGGCCGAGCGACTGACGTACCTCGCGCCGCTGCTCATCGACGCGGACGATCCCGCCCAGTGGGCTGCGGCGTACCTGCTCGCCCGGGCGGAGGTGGCGGAGGAGGCGAAGCCCACGGCGGCCCAGCTGCTCGGTCTCGCGTGGGGGAAGGCGTCCAAGGGGACAGCGCGTGCGTGGTTGCTCCGCGCCCTCGGACGCGCGGGCGACGCGGCGTCGCGGGAGGTGCTCGCTGGAGTGCTGCGCGAGCCGGCGGCGCCGGCCCGGGAGGTCGTGGCGGCGGCGCGTGGCGCCTCGGAGTCGCTGCGGGACGCGCTGATCGAGCGGCTGGACCTGGGCCCGCCGCTGGATGTGGCGGAGGAGATCGTCGCCGCCCTGGCCCGGCTCGAGGCGGCGGCCGAGGAGTCGGAGGCGGTGCGGGCGCACCTCGGGGCGCTGCTCACCGCGGACCCCGAGCCGACCCTGCTCGCGGCGCTGGGTCCCCTGGTGGCGACGGGCTGGCGGGTGGACGCGGTGGTCTCGCTGCTCGGGTCGCAGTCGGTGGACGTGAGGGCAGCCGCCGCGGCGGCGCTGGCGGCGGGTGAGGGCGAGGACGTAGACACTGCCTTGCTCGCGGCCCTGGAGACCGAGACGGAGCTGACCGCGCGCATCGCTGTGGCGGTGGCGGTCGCCGAGCGCCCGGGACCGGCGGTGGAGGGTGCGCTGCTGTCGCTCGTGCTGGACCCGGAGCCGATCCTCGGGGCCATCGCCGCCGAGGGGCTCGGACCGCGCGAGGGCGCCCACATCACCGGGCGCCTGGGTGAGGCCTGGGACGCGGCCCGGGGACCGACGGAGTGGGAGCGACGGCTGGCGATCGCGAAGGCGCTGCTCATGCGGGACGACATCCCGCCGGACCGGCTGCGGGCGGCGATGACCGACTCCGAGCCCCTCGTGCGGGCGGCGACAGAGCGGGCGGTCTTCGAGCGCTTCGACCGGGCCGCCGCCGACGAGAAGGGCGTTCCCCGCCCCCTGCCGACCATCGACGACCACCTCTGGGGCGTCGGTGACGTGCGCGGCGCCGTGGTCACGACAGACAAGGGCGCGCTCACGATGGACCTGTATCCGCGCATCGCGCCGGGGACGGTGGCGAACTTCGTGGCCCTCGCGGAGCGCGACTGGTTCGACGGGCGCGCCGTGCATCGGGTGGTCGAGGACTTCGTGGTCCAGACGGGGGACCCCCTCGACAACGGCTGGGGCGGACCCGGCACGACCATCCGGTGCGAGACGAGCGAGGAGCCCTACCGGCGCGGCACCGTGGGCATGGCGCTGTCGGGTCGCGACACGGGCGGCTCCCAGTGGTTCATCACCCACTCCCCGCAGCCCCACCTCGACGGGCGCTACGCGGTGTTCGGGCAGGTGACGGACGGGTGGGACGTGCTGGACGGATTGGTGGAGGGGGACCGCGTGGTGGACGTGACGATCGTGCGCGCGAGCGAGTCCGCGGAGGAGGCCGAGAGCGGCTCCGCGGCGCCGGAGAGCCCCCCGCCGTCCCCCGAGGAGACCCCATGAGCACCCTGACCGGCCTGCCGTCCCCTTCGTCCATGCGTCCTCCCTCCCTGGCCGGGACCGCTTCGGTGGTGACCGGCGGGGGGACCGGGATCGGCGCGGCGCTGGCAGGTGCCTTGGCGGATCACGGCGCCACCGTCTGGCTCGTCGGGCGGCGGGAGGGTCCTCTGCGGGAGACGGCCGCGGCGATCGGGGACGCGGCGCGCGTGTACGCGGGAGACATCACGGATCCTGCGGCGATGGCGGGCCTCGCCGACGCAGTCGCCGGCGAGTTCGATGCGCTGCACACGCTGGTGAACAACGCCTCGATCCTCGGGCCGCGGGCGGAGCTGGAGCAGGTCTCCCTCGCCGAGTTCGAGCAGGTCCTGCGCATCAACGGCGTCGGGACGTTCGTCGCGACGAAGGCGCTCCTGCCGCTGCTCAAGGCGGCGGGGGGCGCGAACGTGGTGACGCTGTCGAGCTCGGTGGGGCGGGCCGGCCGCGCGACCTGGGGCCCCTACGCGGCGAGCAAGTTCGTCCAGGAGTGCCTGAGCCAGGTGTGGGCCGAGGAGCTCGCCGAGCACGGCGTCCGCTGCAACGCGATCAACCCGGGCGGCACCCGCACGGCGATGCGCGCCGAGGCGAAGCCCGACGAGGACCCGATGACCCTGCCGACGCCGGAGACGATCGTCCCGTCGTTGCTCTATCTGCTGTCCCCCGATGCGGCGGAGATCACCGGGTGTTCCATCGACGCGCGAGATTTCTGATCACGTGGCGGGGCGGTCAGGTGAGGTCGATCTCAGTCTGGAAGCTGTACAGGTCCCACTCGAAGAAGAAGTCCGCGGGGGCCAGGCCCTCTCCCTCTCGCGGCAGGTAGCTCAACACCCGCTCGCGCTGCTCGTCAGAGAACGCCCGCAGGTGGAGCGGAGAACGTAGAGAGACTCCGGAGAGCCAGAGGAAGTCGTCGTCGACCGTCCAGCCCTCGACCTTCGACCAGGGGAAGTGCTCCCGCCCACCTTCGTAGCGGACGGTGATTGTGTTGGCGTCGAAGGCGTAGCGATGGTGTTGATGCGCCGTGCGACGGTCGAAGTACTCCCGAGGGTCGGGATCAGGGCGCAGATCGGCCCAGAGCGCCCAGGAGAACGAGAGCAGGAGCGCCCAGGCGTACCAGGGAGGTCCGCCATCGCTCCATTGGGCAAAGGAGAGCGCGGCGCCGACACCGATCCCCGCGGTCAGGACGTATCCGAACGGTGACTTGCTGCCGGCCAAGGCCAGGCAGTCCTCGAGGGTGAGCTCCATGCTCGCGACCTCGCGGGTGGTCTCAGTGGTTCCCGATTCGTACTTGTAGAGACGGGCTCCTCGACGGGACTCGACCCCGACGTAGCGGTACCCGAGCTCCCGGAGGCGGTCGGACAGCACGCGACCGTTGGCCCCGGCGTCGTCCAGGACGTCCATGCTCATCAGGAGCTGGAACGTTCCTTGGCCGGTCCAGCTTCGCGCCTCGGCGACCGCATCATCGATGGACTCGAAGCCCCCCTGCCCGTCTGACATGCGGCGAAGATAGGGCGCCGTCGATCTTTCTCACACGGGATTACGAATATTCTCTGGTTCTCCGGCGTCTTGATCCTCGTACGCGCGCTGATGTCCGGCGCGCTCACGGAAGGGTCACGCCGTGAGGAGATACTGCAGCCGCTGCTTGCGGACGATCGGATCGGCGGACCCGGTCCGCTGCCCGACCCCTCAGTGCGGGAGCCCCCGCCCCGCCCGCGGCTGGCCTGGCTTCCTCTCCCTCGACCAGGTCCTCGACGAGCGCTTCGTCGTCCGTGAGATCCTCGGCGCCGGCGGCGCCGGCATCACCTATCGCTGCGAGGACCGCCTCGACGGCGGCGACATCGCGCTCAAGGTCCTCCACGACGACCGACGCCACGGCGTCCTCGCCAACCGCCTCGCGATCGAAGGGGAGCTCCTCGAGCTCCTCGCCCATCCGCACATCGTCCCGTTCCGTGGCTTGCGCCTCGTGGGGGAGGGCCCGGTCTATCTCGCGACGGACTTCATGCGCGGGGGCTCCCTCGAGGGGATGCTCCGGCGAGGGGGCGCGCTGACCGCGGACGTCGTGCGGACGATCGGCCTGCAGCTCGCCCTCGCTCTTGACTACATCCACTCCCAGGGGATCGTCCACCGGGACCTGAAGCCGGGGAACGTCCTCGTCGAGGACGCGGATCCGGGCGCGCTGCGCGTGCGGCTCGCGGACTTCGGGATCGCCCGCGTCTTCCGGGGCCAGCGCGTGATGCAGGGCCCCTTCGGTCTGACGCGGACCGGGGTCTTCATCGGGACGCCCGAGTACGCCGCGCCCGAGCAGATCCGCGGCGAGAAGGAGGTGGGCCCTGCCGCCGATGCCTTCGCCCTCGGCGCGCTCCTCCACTACGCCGCGAGCCTGCAGCCGCTGCTCCAGCGCTCGGAGATCACCGACTGGGATGCCTTCCGCGCGAAGAAGCGGGACCCGTCCGACCGGACCCGCCTCGTGGACTGCGTGGACGTGGGGCTGATGGTGGGTCGGCGGGCGCAGCTCGAGGAGCTCGACGCGATCATCGACTCGCTCATGCAGCCCGACGCCGAAGAGCGGGGCTGCCTGCGGGAGGTGGCGCTCGCGCTGGGGGCGACCATCGGCCAGCTCGCCCCTCAGGACACGCTGCCCATCGCTCCGCGGTCGCTGGTCAGCGCCCTGGACGAGCCGTGGTTCATCGACGACGACGTGGACGCGCTCGTCCCCCAGGCGCCGAACCTCGCCGAGCTGGCGGACGAGCCCGCAGCTCCGACCGTGATCGAGGCGATGCTGGCGGAGCAGGACGCGCAGCCGACCATCACGTCCGCACGGAGCCTGGAGCGGGCCGCGAGGGCGTCCGTCGAGGAGCCGGTTGCGGTTGCGGCGTCGACGTCGGAGGCTGCGCAGCCCGTGGTCGCGTCGGTGGAGTTCACCTCGATCGTGCCGTCGGACATGGGGCCGGAGGCAGTGCCTCCGCCGAGCTTCGATCCCGAGGACGAGCTCGACTCCTGGGATGACGGCATCGACTGGCCGACGCCCGCGCGTCGCCGTCGGAATCGGCTCCACGGGGCGCTCGTGATCGCCGCGATGATGGCGTGTGGGATCGCCCTGGGATGGCCCGGGGGCCCGGGGGCGCTCATCGGGGAAGGGAACCTCGCGAAGCTCGGGCCGACGGTGTCGGGGTGGATCGAGGCGCTGGCGACCGAGAGCCCGACGTTTGCGCCGCATGCGCCCTGGCAGGGCAAGAAGGTCGTGCGGACCGCGGCGACGGAGGGAACGGCGGAGAAGGCGGAGAGCGTGAAGTCGCCGTCGGTTGCGAGCTCGAAGCCGACGTCGGTCGCGAGCTCGAAGCCGACGAGCTCGAAGTCGACGCCCGCGAGTGCGAAGCCGACGCCCGTCGCGAGCTCGAAGTCGACGCCGGTCGCGAGCTCGAAGTCGAAGCCCGCGACCTCGAAGCCCGCGAAGTCGAAGCCCGCGACCTCGAACCCCGCGACGTCGAAGCCTTCGACCTCGAAGCCCGCGAAGCCGACGTCGCCCGCGGTCGCGAAGTCGACGTCGCCCGCGAGCTCGAAGACCCGGTCGAAGCAGACAGACCCGTTCGCCTCGTCCGAGCCGGTCTTCGTCACCACCTCGCCCGGCTTCTCGGAGCCCGCCCGCCCCGACCCCGATGCGCGACGTCTCCGCAAGGAGGTCCACGTCCCACGACGCGTCGCGAAGCCCGAGGCGCCGCCGGAGGATGGCCGCGCCGTGGACGCCTGGGCCGCCGACGGCCGCGACCACCGGCGCGTGGACGAGGTCGTGGAGCGCGAGGTCCAGCGGGCACACGCCGAGTGGGTGCAGCGCCTCGAAGCCGAGGCCGACGCCTTCGACGCCCGGGCGCGCCGCTGGGAGCGGGACGCTGACCACGACGACCAGCGCCGCCGCGCGCTCTACCGGGCGTGGGATCGGCAGATCGACTCCTACGGCGAGGCCCAGCCCGCCCCGCGCACCAGCGAGGTCGTCGGGCCGTACTACTTCCCCGGGAAGGACGAAGATTCGGCAGATGAGTCGCCTTCCCATACACATGAAGAGAAGGAAGTGGCTTCTGCCGAATAATTGACCGGGCTCTCCCGTCGATCCCACACGCGCTGCCCGCGTCGCGCGTCGAGGACCCCGAGGAGACCCCCAATGCGACCCTTCCGCCGCCTGCTGCACTCGCTCTTCCTCCCCAGCTCCATCCAGAGCCGCGAACGGGCGCGCTGGTGCGGCGTCGACCGCCTCCCTTCGGGCACCTACAACGACTGCTTCCTCCGCCATCGCGCCGACGGGGACTTCGTCCGCAACCCCGAGTACCTCTGGTCGCCGGGCCCCTACTGGGCCGCCCGCGGAGGCTTCGACCAGCACATCCGGCGCCTCGCGGACCAGCTCGGCGGCGCCGTCTACTCCGACGCCCTCCTCGTCCTCCACCCCGAAGATCACGCGCGCACCCGAGCCTCGCTGCTCCGCTCCTGGGAGACCGCCGCCGCCAACGAGCTCGCCGACTGCTGGCTGCGCCTCGTGGAGTCCGAGGGCTGGGCGCTCGTCATGCCCGGACGCAGCTTCCACCTGCGCGTCCTCGCCGACGGAGACCCGGCGCTGGGGACGATCGGCCTCGAGCCCGGCGAGTTCGCCACCGGGCTCTTCCCCAACCTGCACCTCGGCCCCGACGAGCACGCCGTCCCCCTCGTGGAGGTCTTCGTGGCCGACGAGCGGGGCCGCTTCGACTCGGTCGGGACTCTGTGGAGCGACCAGCTCGCCTTCTCCCTGGGCGCCCACCCCCTGGACAACGCGTCGCCCCCCGGCCTCGACGACTCCGCCATCTACACCGTGCACCGCCTCCCCGGCCAGGACGGGCTCCACCACCGACTTGGCGCCGGCGTCGCGGACCGCCTCATGCTCCGCACGGGCTCGGCCCGTGGCGGAGACACCGTCCAGCTCGTCGACGTGCGCCGGGACAAGGTCGTCCTGGAGGTGATGCTCGTCGCCGCGCGGGATCTCGCGGCCGAGCTTCCCCAGAAGGGGCGGCCGGTCGACTCGCCCAACGTGGCGTTGCCGGCCTTCGCGCCCCTGCCCGCCGAGCCGCTGGGGACCATGATCCCCGAGGGCCTCGACCCCGCCACGATCGGCGCCTTCTCCATCATCCCCGAGGCCCTTCCGGACAGGCTGTTCCGCCTGGTCGAGCGCGGCGCCCTCGTCCAGAAGGTCCACTTCTCCGACGTGATGCGCGGATACCGGCTGGAGATCGACCGGGACGGGCGCGTGGGCCCGAAGGTCTCCCGGCCCGTCGCCACCGTCGAGGTCCTCGAGGACCGCCCCAGCATCGTGGCGCTGGAGCGCGACGTGAGCTTCGACGGTGAGCCGCTGCCCGTCGGCGACCGACGCCCCCTCGACGGCGACCACACCCTCACCTGGCGCGGCGGGGCCATCGAGTGGCGGTCCGTCCGTCGGGTCCAGGACCGCAGCTGGCCCTACCTCGGCTGCCTCACCACCCCCGTGCGCTCCACGCCGCTGCCGGCGGGGGACGCGTACACCGTGGGCCGCGATGGGCGCAGCTGCGACGTCCCGCTGCCCGACCGCAGCGTCGCCGAGAACATCGAGTGGCGGGATGCGGGCACGGGCCCGGTGCGGATCCAGGGAGGCAGCGTCGAGCGACGCACCTTCCGCACGGACGCCATCTGCGTGGCGACGCGCGCCGCGAAGATCGATCTGTCCGCGGGTCCGATCCTCGAGAACCTCAGCGCCACCTGCCCCGTCCACGTCCTGCGCGCGGACGGCGAGGTGGTCCGGTTGCGCAAGGAGGCCACCGCCGAGCTGCGCGCCGGCGACGAGCTCTGCATCGGCAACGCGCTGTTCTCGCTCGTCGCTCCCGAGGCGGACGTCCCCCCGCTGCATCTTGGAGTCCGGCCCTCCACCCCCGCTCCGGCTCCTCGCCGCCGCGCCGCCGTCCTCGCGGAGCAGGCCCGGCGGCCCAGCGCGGGCGGGCGACCCGCGCCGGTCCCCACCGAGCGCACGGTGGGCGCGCTGCTCGGGGCTCCGGGCGCGAACCGTCCCCCCGTCACGCAGATCGGCCCCACCGCCCCGGTCCCCACTGCCGCCGTCCACGCGACGCCGGTCCCCACGGACCAGCTCCCATCGCTCCAGCTCGACCCCACGACCGTCGCGCTGAGCGACTCGACCCCCACGATCCTCCAGCACGACGTGAGCCGCGAGGTCCTCGCCGACCTGCGCGCGCCCTTTGCTGCCGAGGACGCGCCGGTGGAGGACGTGCCGGAGCTGACGGGCCTGCTGCTCCAGGGGACCCCTCGCGGCCTGCGGATCGAGACCCGCCACGACGACGAGCCCCCGCGCGTTATCCCGCCCCCCGGCAGCCTGCGACGCCGGCCCCCACGCGGCCTGCCCGGGTTCGCCCCGGTCCCCACCGCGCCGGAGATGCCGCTCCTCAACGAGCTGCCTTCCTTCCAGGGGGACTGAGGTGCCGTCCTTCTTCCACATCGGCTGGGCCGCGCTCCTCGCGCTGCTCGCCCTGGGGATGCTGTCCCGGCGCGAGCACGCAGGCGGGCGCCTCGGGACCGCCTGGCAGGTCGCCCTCGCGGCGGGGGTGATCGTCTGGGGCGGGCACGTCCTCGCGACCATCGCGGGGGACCACGGACCGGGGCTCGAGGTCGAGCGCATCGTGCTGCGTCCCACCGCTCCGGGGGCTGCCCTCGTGCTGGGCTCCGACTCGGCGCATGCGGACGTGACGCTGCAGGATCCGTCCACGGCCGGAGTCCACGCCGTCCTCTCCTGGGAGGAGGGAGCCGGCGACCCGGTCCCCACCCTGCGCAACGTCTCCGCGACCCACCGCCTCGAGGTCGACGGGATCGGCCTGCACGACAGCGAGCTGAGGGCGCGGACCGAGATCACGGTCGGGCGCCGCACCCTGGAGGTCGCGGCCCCCGGGCTGTGGCCCGGCCTGCTGCTCGTGGACGACCGGGGGCAGGTGACCCGGCTGCGGGCGCCGCTGGCCCGCGGCGTCATGGCGATGCTCCCGCTCATCGGCGGGCGCGTGACCTCCACCCTCGCCTGGGTCCAGCCCGACGGCGACGGCGTCCGCGTCCTGGACCACCCGCCGCTGCCCGGCACCGGCCCGGTCGCCATCCTCCGCACGCGCGGCCGCACCCCCTACCTCGCCTTCGCCACCCCCGCCGACCGCGCCGAGCACCCCGTCCTCGTGGACCCGCCCGGCGCCTCCGTCGCCCGACCCGCTGACCGCGCACACCCGCTGCGCACCGGCGAGGTCCTGACCCTCGGCCGAAGCCGGTGGGCCGTCTCGGTGGCACGGGGCGGCGAGGTCACGCTGTCTGCCGTTGGCGCCCGCACGCGCGTCCCCTGGCCGTCGGACGAGGGCACGGTCCTCGACGGGGTCGGCGCTGTCCTCCTCGCCGGACACCCCGACGAGCTCACCTTGACCGTGGCGAGCCTCACCGAACGTCGAGGCTTCCGCCGCCTCGCGGGCCTCCCCACCCTGGGGGACGGCGGAGACCCGCGCATCACCCTGCACCCGGGCGACCGCGTAGCGCTCGAGGTCGCGCCCGGCGTCACCAGCCAGCTGCGCCTCGCGGCGCGCGCCGAGCCCACCGTCGCCCTCGCCGGCTTCGCCTCCGCCCAGGACGCCTCGCTCTGGACGCTGCTCGCCGTCCTCGCGGCCCTGTACCTCGCCGCCACCGTCACGGGCGCGCGCCTCGGCTACCTCCACGGCCGCACCGGCGGTGTCCTGCACGGCAGCGCCCTGCTCATCGTGGTCGGCCTGGCCTGCCTCTACCGGCTCTCGGACCCCGGCAACCCCATGCAGGCGGGGTGGGCGCTCCACCAGGCGCGCATCCTGACCCTCGGCGTCGGCGCCGGCGCCGCCTTCCTCCTCGGCCTGTCCATCCTCGCCCGGCTGCGCTCACGCCGCGGACTCCGCCCCCTGCGCGGCGACGCCCTCTTCCACTGGCTCGAAGGCCCCGAGGCGGACGGCCGGCGTGCCCGCTGGCTCTACTGGGTCGCGGTCGCGGTGCTGCTCGCCCAGCAGCCCTTCGGCGAGGCGGGGATCGCGCTCCCGGGCGTGGGCTCCGTCCAGCCCATCGAGCTCGCCCGCACCTTGCTCGTCGTCTACCTGGCGTTCTGGACGGCCCGCGCGCTCGAGGCGAAGCGTCGGTCGCTGCGTGGCGCCGAGGGGCTCGCCGCCCGCTGGGCGTACATGGCGCACGCGCTGCCGATCCTCGTCGTGCTCGTCCTCTGCTACGCCCTGCACGACATCTCTCCCATCCTCGTGTTCTCCGTGTTCCTCGCCGGCTTCTACGCGCTGTCGCTCATGCGGCCATCGCTCCGGCTCTTCCCGCTGCGCAACCTGCGGGAGCACCTGGCGGTGGACGTGGTGGCCGTCGCGCTCGTCCTCGGGGTCGCGGGCTGGCTGCTCCTCGGCGACCCGGGAGGGACCGTCGCCCGACGCATCGCCGTCTGGTGGGACCCCTGGACCCAGACCGGCGAGGCCTACCAGGCGATGACCGCGCTCTGGGCGACCGCGTCCGGCGGGCTGTGGGGTGCGGGCTGGGAGGGCGCGAACGGCGTGCTGCCCCCGGCCGTGCGGGACGACTTCATCCTCGCGCTGCTCGCCGCCCGGGGGGGCGCCGCCGCGGTCACCCTCGTGGCGGCGACGTTCGCCGTGATCCTGCTCTCGGGTGCGGCGGGCATCGCCCACGGTCGCGCGAGCGGCGCCCTCGGAGAGCGGCGGGCCCTGCTCGCGGGCGGGATGCTCTGGATGCTCGCGATCCAGGCGGGCGTCGTCCTCGGGAGCGCCACCGGCGGCCTGCCCGTGATGGGCCAGCCGCTTCCCCTGGTGGCCGCCGCGGGCTCCCACCTCCTGTTCTTCTGTCTGCCGGCGATCGCGACGGTCCTCGCCTGCACGCGCCTGCCCCACGCTGCGCCGGCGCGCGTGCGGCCTCGCTCCGTCACCCCGTGGCCGGCCGTGGCCCCGGTGGACCTCCCGGCGCCCGCCCTCGGGGTCGCCCCTGCGCCCGCCCTCGGGGTCGCCCCTGCGCCCGCCCTCGCGGAGCCCCCGTCCGACCTGCCGACCCTGCCCCTGGGCCCGCTGTCGCACACCCCCATCACGCTCGGAGGGGCCACCAGCACTCACGGTCCTGTCACCGAGGGGGCCGGCTGATGCGCATCACGCGGCGAGTGGTGGGAGGACTCGCTGCCACGGCGGCCCTGCTCGTGGGGTTCGTCGCCTGGCGGGCCGGGACGCTGGCGGGGGCGGGGGACAGCGCTCTCCCGTTGCGGTCGCTGCCGGTCGAGCGGGTGGGCGGGGGCATCTCCCTGGAATGGGATGGGGACGACGCGCTCGTCGGCGGTCAGCGCCTCACCCGAGGTGACTCCGGGGTCGTTGACGACGTCCGGCTGGCGCTCGTCGCGGGCCCGACGGCGACGGTCGAGATCCTCCGCCGGCCCTGGAGCGTCTACGGGCACCCGACCGCCGGACACCGACGGATCGACTTCGGCCCGGATCCCTTCGGCCGCGCCGACGGGGTGCGGGACCGCGTCCTGCTCCCCGAGGGCGCCGGGTTCCGCCTCGTCCCACCCCGCACCGTCCGGGACGCGCGGTTCCTGCCGGACGACCGCGGCGCCATCGTCGTGAGCGAGCAGGCGGGCCTCCGCATCGAGACCGGCGGCTCGGTCGTCACCCTGGACGACGGCCAGCGCGTCGCCGTGGCCGACCGGTTCGTGGCGCGGGCAGGAGGTGTCGCGGTGGAGGTGGCGTGGGAGGAAGGGCCCTCCGCCGCCGCGGTGGTGGGCCAGGACGGCCGCGTCCTCGGCTACAAGGAGCGGCGCTCCGCAGACTTCGTCGTGCGCTCGCTGACGTCCGGCCCCGTCCCGCCCCGGCTCGAGGTTCGCGCCGCCGCCGGCGGCGAGCTCCTCGCCACCTTCGCCCCCGGCGACCGCGCACTGCTCCACGGTCGCCGCGACCGCCTCGGCCCGTTCCGCCGCGGCGTCCTGCCTGCGCGCGCCGCCGATCGGCAGCTCGAGGCCGCCGTCGCCACGGGCCTCGACGAGGGTTGGCTCCGGGTGGGCCCGTCCACGACCGAGGTCGTCATCCCGGCGGACGGTGAGGACCCCCGCGACGACGTGGGCTGGACCGTCGCCCGCTCCGTCGTCCGCCTGATGGAGGGCTACGACCGCGCCCGTCGCCCCACGGCCGTGCGGGTCGTCTCCGGCCTGGACCCGGCGCGCGCCACCTGCACCCAGGAGCGCCGGACCGGGCCCCTCTCCTGGGACGCCGGCCTCGAGGCGTGGGTCCCCTCGGACCGAGGAGGCGTCGACGCCGTCACCGTCTGCTCCCTGCCCGGCGACGGGGCCCCCGTGTCCATCGAGGTGGCCGTCCCCGCGGCGTGGCGCTCCTCGCGGGGCGACTGGACCGCGCTGCCCACCGACGCCGGCACCTGGACCCGCTTCGCGCTGCCCGCCGGCGACATCGAGCTGCGCCTGGACGCCCGCGCCCCCGAGCACCACGAAGACCACGTCGCTGCCTCGGTGGCCGGGGGGCCCGCGGGCACCTTCCTCGGCGATGTCCACGTCTCTTCCCGCGCCTTCGGCGGCTGGGATGAGGCGACCGAGCGGGCCGCTGAAGCCGCCGCTGCGGTCTGGACCGACGTCCCCGGCGACCGCTGGCGCGCCCAGGGCGTCGCGCCCTCGGCGGTCCCGACCCGAGAGCAGCCCGTGTTCCTGCGCGTGCCGGTCACGGCCCGCCGCCGCGGACTGGTGGCCCTCGACGTCGCCTTGCCGGGACGCGTCGCCTCGGCGACCTGGAACGGTGAGCCGGTCTCCGTCGGAGCCTTCGACCGCGCCCGAGACGGCGCGAGTCGGCTCTCCTTGCGCCTCGTCCCCGGAGACAACCTCCTTGCCGTCTACGCCGAGCGCCCGGCGACGGCGCCGTCCCTCGCTGCCGGAGGCACCGCCTTCCGCTCCGACCGCGCCGGCCAGCCCACGGCCCTCGCTGACCGGGTGGTCGACCGTCGAGCCCGGGCTGCCGTGCGAGACGAGACCCCCGCCCGCCGGCCCCACCCCGCCTCGCCGTCCGCGCCCCGCCTGCTCGTGGAGCGGGGCGACGCGGACCTCACCGCTGGGGACGAGCTCCGGGTCGCCCCGGGCCAGGACTACCTCCAGCTGCACGCCGACCAGGTCCGCGTCCGCGCCGCGGGCCGCTCCGTGCAGGTCCTCGCCACGACCGGCGGGACGCTCTGGTCCCCCGACGGGGTGGCGACCAGCCTCCCGCTCCACCCCGAGGGCGCCGAGCCGCTGTGGACCGACTGGCCCGCGGGGGCGCGTCTCGCCCTGCCGGACACCACCCTCCGGCTCCGCCGGGTCGCTCCCGACGGCTACCGGACGGCCGTCCCCCCCGTCGCCGCCGCCATGACCCTGGACGACGATCTGCAGGAGGACGCCTACGCCGCCCTCGACGCCCACCTCGCCACCCTGCCCGCCGACGTCGTCGCCGACACGCACCCGCTTCGGGGCGCCGTCCTCGCCCTGGACGCGCGGTCGGGCCACGTCCTCGCCTGCGCCGCCCGGGACGCGGCCGAGCGCCCGGACCCCGACGCGTGCTGGACGGACCTCGACCTGCGCCCCGGCTCGGTGTTCAAGCCGCTCGTGGCCCTCGCTGCCCTCGGCTCCTCCGACCGCGTCGTCCAGCGGATGCTCGACGGCGACCAGCCCCGCGGCCTCGCCTCGGTCGCCCTGGCCGGCTCCCTGGCGCGCGCCACGCTGCCCGCCCGTGACGGTGAGCCCATCCGCCTGCGGAGCCGTCTGCGCAACTTCAACGGCGCCGGCACCCCGCCGGACCGCGCGCTGGAGGGGGCCCTGCGGCGGTCCGACAACGTGTGGTTCGGCTACCTCGGTCTGCTCCTCCACGAGCCCCTGCGTGAGGGGTGGCTCGGCGTGGGGATCCCCGAGTCCGCCCGCCGCGCCGAAGCGTGGCCCGTTCGCACGGTCGCCGCCGCCGCCGGCTTCGGGTCGCGCGTCGACCTCGGCTTCGGCCTCGTCGGTCACGCCGGGCGGGTCCCCGCCGACGCCCCCGAGTCCGACGCCGCCATCGCCGCCCGCACGATCGGCCAGGACGGCGTGCGCGCCACGCCCCTCGGCATCGCGACGGTCTTCGCCGCCATCGCCCGGGATGGGGTCGCCCCCCGCCCCACGCTCGACCCCCAGGCGCCGCCCTCGGGGGTCCCGCTGACCTCCCCGTCCGCTGCCTCCCGGGTCCGCGGCGCCCTCGCGGAGGTGATCCAGACCGGCACCGCGGCGTCCGCCTTCCGCGACACTCCGCACCGCGACCTCGTCGTCGGCAAGACCGGCTCGTCGCAGCGGATCGACGGGCACGGTGTCCCCCGCACGGACAGCTGGTTCGCGGCGGTGGTGAGTCCCCCGGAGGACGGCCCCGACGCCCCCCCGGTCGTGCTCGTGGCGGTCCTCCCCGGGGCGGGCCTCGGGGGCGCCCACGCGGCGGAGGTGGTGGAGGCGCTCAGCCACTCAGTCGTCGCCTCGCGCGGCTGGGGAGAGGCGGATGGAGCGGCGGAGGCAGCCAGCCCGGTAGACTGACCGAGGTGGAGATGCGTACGTCCAGCAGCGGGTGGGGAGCCGCGCTGCCTCTCTTTGCGGTGATCGTGCTGGGCGCGTGTGGTCCCGGCGTGCCCGTCGATCCCCCCGACCTCGCGCCCTCCTCCCCTCTGACCCCCTGGCCCGTCGGGGATGCGTTCGACGGTCGCAACGCCGCGCACGGCCTCGCCTTCCACCTCGATGAGGACGCGATGGCCGTCACCGTCGATGGCGAGACCCTGTTCGTGCGCACGGAGACCGTGGGCCGGGATGCAGGCGCGTCGCCATCCCTCGCGGCGCCGACCTCCGATGGCCAGCGCCTCGTCTCGGCGTCCGGCGACCTCGACGCCTGGTGGGAGAACACCTCCGCGGGACTGCGCCAGGGATGGACGCTGCACGCCGCGCCGCCCGGGGAAGGCCCCATCGCCATCTCCGTCTCCCTCGCCGGCCTCCCCGTCGACGCCATCGAGCCGACGTCCGTCCGCTTCTCCACCGGCGAGCGCTTCCTGACCTACGGGACCGTTGCCGCCTGGGACGCCACGGGGACCCCGCTGGACGCGGAGATCGCGGTCGCGCCCCTCAGCGACGGCGCCCTCGCCACCGTCCGGGTCGACGACGCCGGCGCCGTCTACCCGATCACCGTCGATCCCGTCCTCACCACGGCGCTGTGGAGCCGCGAGGGCACGGTCGACGAGATGGCCTTCGGCGAGGCCGTCTCGATGGTCGCGGACATCAACCAGGACGGCTTCGCGGACGTCGTCGTGGGCTCGCCGGACTACGACGGCACCGGCTCCGAGCGCGGGCTCGTCCAGATCTTCATGGGCACCGCGGCGGGTCCCAGCAACAGCGCCGCCTTCAGCTTCTCCGGGGCGTCCAACGAGCAGCACGTGGGTCGGTCGGTGGACATCGCCGGCGACGTGAACGGCGACGGCTACGTGGACCTCGTGGTGGGCGCCCCCGCGACGACCGGGGGCACCAAGGACGGGCTCGTCTACATCTTCCACGGCAGCGCGAACGGCATGTCTTCGACGCCCGCGGTCACGCTGACCCCACCCGGCATCTTCCTCACCGCCACCGAGGACGATCTGTTCGGCTGGTCCGTCGCGGGGGCGGGGGACGTCAACGACGACGGCTACAGCGATGTCCTCGTCGGCTCACCCACCTGCGACGGCAGCCTCTACGGGGTCAACCGCGGCTGCGTCTACTTGTTCCAGGGGAGCGCCTCTGGAGTCGCCAACAGCGCCACGTGGTCCTACCAGGCAGGCAACGGCGGGGCGATCCTCGGCTCGAGCGTGGACGGCGCGGGCGACCTGAACGCCGACGGCTACGCGGATCTCGTCATCGGCTCGCCGGGGGCGGGCTCGAACGGACAGGTGTGGGTCGTCCCGGGGTCGGCGAGCGGCCCCGACCAATCGTCGGCCGTCACCCTGACCCGCTCCGGCAGCGGGGACCTCTTCGGCCAGTCGGTGAGCACGGCAGGCGACGTGAACGGCGACGGCTACGCCGACGTCATCGTCGGGGCCCCGTTGGACGACTGCACCAACGGATCCAACTGCGGCTGGGCGGGCATCTACCTCGGGACCGCCACCCTGGTCAGCAGCAGCACCGCCTGGACCTCGACGGGCGCGACCGGCGGGGCGGAACTCGGCTACTCGGTGAGCACGGCGGGGGACGTGAACGGCGACGGGCTCGCCGACTGGGTGGTAGGGGAGCCGTACTGGACGCTCTCCCAGGGGCGGGCCCACGTGTACTTCGGGGCTTCGTCGCTGACGACGAACACCTCCAGCGACGTCACCCCGACCACGACCACGAGCACCTCGGGCTCGGTGACCCTCACGGGGTCCGGCGCGGCGGAGGAGTTCGGCACCGCCGTGGGCGCCGCGGGGGACACGAACGGCGACGGCTTCGGTGACGTGATCGTGGGCGCGCCGGCCCACATCAACCAGTTCGGCAACGAGGTCGGCCGCGCGTACGTCTTCCAGGGAGCGCCGTCCGGGCTCGGGACCGGCCGGGAGTGGACCGTCGAGACGAACCAGGCGAACGCCGGCGGCGAGGCCGTCGTGGCCGGGGCGGGCGACGTGAACGGGGACGGGTACGAGGACCTCCTCGTCGGTCTGCCGCTCTTCGACGTGGGCGCGGACGTGGACCGAGGCCGCGCGTACTTCTTCCTCGGAGGGCAAGGGGGCTTCGACGCGAGCCCGGACACGAACCTCGGCGGCAGCCAGGCGGGGGAGACCTTCGGGGCGGCGGTCGCGGGGATCGGAGACATCAACGGCGACGGATACGTGGACGTGGCCGTCGGCGCCCCGCTCGCGGACGCCAGCGGTCGGGTGGACAACGGCCGGGTCCGCATCTACCACGGCTCGGTCCTGGGCATCGGGACCAGCCCCGACCAGACCATCGTGGGCCTCGGCGCGGGCGGCGAGCTCGGCAGCTCCGTGGCCAGCGCCGGGGACGTGAACGGCGACGGCTTCAACGACTTCATCGTGGGCGCCCCCGGCTGGACGAACGGCCAGTCGGACGAGGGGCGCGCTGAGCTCTACCTCGGGAGCGCCGCGGGCCTGTCGAGCTCGCCGGACTGGACCTACGAGAGCAACCAGTCCGGCGCGGAGGCCGGCGCGGTCGTCGCGAGCGCCGGGGACGTGAACGGGGACGGCTACAGCGACGTCATCGTCACCGCGCCCCTGTGGGACAGCGCGGGCGCGGACATGGGCGTGGCCTGGATCTTCGAGGGGAGCGCGGCGGGCTTGCCGGACAGCCCATCGACCACGATCGTCGGCCCCACAGCGGGGATCGAGCTCGGCTTCTCGGCCGCCTCCGCTGGAGACATCAACGGCGACGGCTTCGGCGACGTGGTCCTCGGGGCTCCGTACAGCGCCCTCGGCCAGGTGCACGTCCACCTGGGGGCCGCGGCGGGCCTCGGGACGACGGCGTCCCGGGCCTGGTTCGGCAGCGGCGGGAGCCTGTTCGGGTACTCGGTGGCGTCCGCCGGGGACGTGAACGGCGACGGCTTCGGCGACGTGGCGGTCGGCGCACCGCTGGACGAGACGTTGCAGACGCTGACCGACGAGGGTCGGGTGTACGTCTACCTCGGCAAGACGGGGGCTCCGGCGACCGCCGCCGACTGGTCGGTCAACGGTGGCCAGGGAGGCGCCCAGGCCGGGGCCTCGGTCACGGGGGTGGACGCGAACGGGGACCGGTTCACAGACCTCGTCGGGGTCGCGCCCTACTACGACGCGGGCTCGACGGACGAGGGGCGGGCGTCACTGTTCCTGGGGAACAACGGGGACTCGGCGGGGATCGGCTTCGCGGTCGCTCCGATCGTCCGCACCGACGCGAACGGGAGCGGCTCCGTCGCCCCCCTCACCCGGACCCCGGACGTGGACGAGGTGCACGTCGACCTCTTCATCCAGCCGGCGAGCGGGATCGGGACGATCACGGCGGAGATCGAGGTCGACCCGCTCGGGACGGCCTTCGACGGCTCGGGCACGTTCCTCGCGCCCTGGGAGGGCGGGTCGCTCGGCGGGAACGCGGTCGTGGTCACCGCCGCGGCGCTGAGCGCGGGGGAGAACTACCACTGGCGCGCGCGCTACGTGACGTCGCCGACGGACGCGGTGGAGCTCATCCACGGCCCGTGGGTCTACGGCGGGCTCGGCGGGGACGCGGTCCTGACCCACCTGCGCACGGCCTGCGGCGCGGACGGAGACGGCGACGGGATCTGTGACGACGAGGACCTCGATCAGGACGACGACGGCTGGCACGTCCCCGACGACTGCGACGACACCGACCCCACGATCAACCCGGGCGCCACGGACACCCCCGACGACGGGATCGACCAGGACTGCAACGGCGCCGACGCGATCAGCTGCTACCTGGACACCGACGGGGACGGGTACGGGACCGGCTCGGCGGTGGTCTTCGTGTCCGGGACGTGCGGCAACGGGTACTCGGCGACGGCGGGGGACTGTGACGACACGGAGTTCGGGGTCAACCCCGGCGCCCAGGAGGTGTGCGACGGCGGCGTCGACAACGACTGCGACGGCCTCGCCGACGACGGCGATCCTGGAGTCACCGGGCAGAGCGGCTGGTGGGTCGATGCCGACGGTGACCAGTTCGGCGACGAGAACAGCATCCCGTTCCTCGCGTGCTCCGGTGGGGCGGGCACGGTGAGCAACGACGGGGACTGCGACGACAGCGACCCGTTGGTGAACCCGGACTCCAGCGAGATCTGCGACGGGGTCGACACGAACTGCGACGGCGTCCTGCCGAGCGACGAGGTGGACTTCGACGGCGACGGGTTCGCGGAGTGCGAGGGGGACTGCGCCGAGGGTGACGACGCGACCTACCCCGGCGCCGCCGAGATCTGCGACGGCGTCGACAACGACTGCAACGGCGCGCTCCCGGCGAACGAGGCGGACGGGGACGGCGACGGGTTCCGCATCTGCAACGGGGACTGCGACGACAGCGAAGGCTCGGTGAACCCCGCCGCCGCGGAGATCTGCAACGGGATCGACGACAACTGCGACGGGCTGCTGCTCGGCACGGAGGTGGACGCGGACGGCGACGGCTTCCTCGTGTGCGAGGGCGACTGCGACGACAGCGACAGCGGGACGTACCCCGGCGCGCCCGAGGTCTGCGACGGGATCGACAACGACTGCGACGGGACCATCGCCGACGAGGGGAGCGACGCGGACTCCGACGGGGTGAGCACCTGCACCGACTGCGACGACGGCGACCCGTCCGTCTTCCCCGGAGCTCCCGAGATCTGCGACGGGAAGGACTCGGACTGCAACGGGTCCGTGCCCGCGAGCGAGCAGGACGTCGACACCGACGACTTCGTGGCATGCACGTTCGCCGCCGCCGCCAACCCGCCCGCGGGCCTCGGCGACGAGGACTGCGACGACGCGGACGACGCCGTCTACCCCGGCGCGCCCGAGCTCTGCGACGGGATCGACAACAACTGCGACGGGACGGTCCCGGCCGGCGAGGCCGACACCGACACCGACGGGGTCCGTCTCTGCGACGGCGACTGCGACGACACGGACCCGACGACCTACCCCGGCGCGCCCGAGCTCTGCGACGGGGTCGACAACGACTGCAACGGCACCCTGCCCGCCGACGAGCAGGACGCCGACAACGACGGCGTGTCGACCTGCGCCGGCGACTGCGCGGACGGCAACCCCGACCGGTTCCCGGGCAACCCCGAGGTCTGCGACGCCATCGACAACGACTGCGACGGCGTCGTCCCGGCGACGGAGACGGACGACGATGGGGACGGGCAGGCGGAGTGCGCGGGGGACTGCGACGACACGAACGCCGCGGTCTTTGCGGGCGCGGCGGAGATCTGTGACGGCCTCGACACGAACTGCGACGGGACGACGCCGAGCACGGAGACGGACGACGACGGGGACGGGCAGGCGGAGTGTGCGGGGGACTGTGACGACGGCGAGGCGACGGTGGGAGACGGGTTCCCCGAGCTGTGCGACCTCATCGACAACGACTGCGACGGGGGGATCGACGAGGGCTTCGATCAGGACGGCGACGGCTACGTCACGGACGATGACCCCGACTGCGTCGCCAACTACCCCCAGGTGGACTGCGACGACTCCGACCCCACGACCTTCCCCGACGTGCCCGAGCAGTGCGACGGCGTCGACAACGACTGCGACGGGTCGGCGGACGAGGACTTCGACGTCGATGGGGACGGGGCCCTGAGCGCGGCGGCGTGTATGGGCGGAACGGACTGCGACGACGAGGACCCCACCTCGTACCCCGGCGCGCCGGAGATCTGCGACACGGCCGACAACGACTGCGACGGGACGGTGGACGAGGGCTTCGACGGCGACGGCGACGGCTTCGTCGACGGTCAGGACCCGCTGTGTGTGGGCAACTACAGCCTCGTGGACTGCGACGACGCGGACGCCACGACCTTCCCCGGCGCCCCCGAGCTGTGTGACGGCGTGGACAACGACTGCGGCGGGACGCTCGACCCCTTCGAGACGGACGGCGACGGCGACGGGTACGTCGAGTGCGACGCGCCGAGCCACCTGCCGGGCTTCGGAGGCGACTGCGACGACACGGACAGCACGGTCAACCCCGCGGCGGCGGAGCTGTGCAACGGGGCCGACGACGACTGCGACACCGCGGTGGACGAGGACTTCGACGGGGACGGGGACGGGTTCTTCGGGGGGACGGCGGGCTGCGAGGCCACGTACGGCGCGACGGCCGACTGCGACGACGCCGACGGGGACATCAACCCCGGGGCCGTCGAGGCATGCAACGCGATCGACGACGACTGCGATGGGGACATCGACGAGGACTTCGACGTCGACGGGGACGGCGTGACCACCTGCGGCGGCGACTGCGACGACACGAACGACGCCGTGTACCCGGGGCAGGCGGAGATCTGCGGCAACGGCATCGACGACGACTGCGACGGCCAGATCGACGTGAACTCGGACGACGACGGGGATGGGTTCTCCACCTGCGCCGGCGACTGCGACGACGACGACGCCACCGTGAACCCGGGCGCGACCGAGATCTGCGACGGCGTCGACAACAACTGCTCCGGCGGCGTGAACGAGGGCTTCGACGGCGACGGAGACGGGGTCGCGAGCTGCTTCGACTGCGACGACACGGACCCCCTCGTCAGCCCCGACGGGACGGAGACGTGCAACGGGGTCGACGACGACTGCGACGGTCTGGTCGACGAGCTGTTCGACGTGGACGAGGACGGCGTCACGACCTGCGGCGGCGACTGCGACGACAGCAACGCCTCGGTGAACCCGAACGTGCCCGAGGCGTGCAACGGGGTCGATGACGACTGCGACACGGACGTGGACGAGGACTTCGACCTCGACGGTGACGGGTCCTTCGATGCGAGCGACGGCGGGTGCAGCGCGCTCTACGGGGCCCTCGCCGACTGCGACGACACGGACCCCCTCGTGTACGGCGGTGCGCCGGAGCTGTGCGATGGCATCGACGGCGACTGCGAGGGCTCGGTGCCGGCCACGGAGACGGACGACGACGGGGACGGCTACGTGGAGTGCGCGTCCCCGGAGCCCGGACACGTGGGCTCCCCGACGGGCGGGGGCGACTGCGACGACGACGACGCGGCGATCAACCCCGGCGCGGCCGAGGTGTGCAACGGACTCGACGATGACTGCTCGGGCGCGCCCGATGAGCCCTGGGATCTGGACGGCGACGGGTTCGCGGACGGCTCGATCCTCGACTGCCAGGGGGGCGGCTTCGTCGGGGACACGGACTGCGACGACAGCGACGGCGACGTCTTCCCGGGTGCGGCCGAGGTCTGCAACACGGTGGACGACAACTGCGACGGGCAGATCGACGAGGACTTCGATCTGGACGGCGACGGGTGGTTCGACGGGGCGATCCAGGACTGCGAGGACGCGTGGACGGCGGCGGGCGTCGCGCTCGACTGCGACGACGCGGACCCGAACGCCTTCCCGTTCAACATCGAGGACTGCACGAACGGGATCGACGACAACTGCGACGGGCAGGTCGACGAGGACGAGGATCTGGACGCGGACGGCGTCTCCACCTGCGCCGGCGACTGCGACGACGGTGACGCCGCGGTGTTCCCCGGGGCCGCCGAAGTCTGCGACGGCCGCGACAACGACTGTGACCTGTTGGTGGACGAGGACTTCGACGGCGACGCGGACGGCGCCTACGCGGGCGCGGGCTGCCTCGCAGCGTGGGGGGGCGAGGACTGCGACGACGGCGACGAGACGGTGTTCCCGGGCGCGGACGAGGTGTGCAACGGGCTCGACGACGACTGCGAGGGCGGGATCGACGAGCCCTTCGACATCGACGGCGACGGGTTCTTCGTGGTCTCGGCGGACTGTGCGGACACGTACGGGGTCCTCAGCCTCGATTGCGACGACCACGAGCCGCTGGCGAACCCCGGAGCGGACGAGGAGTGCGCGGACGGGATCGACAACGACTGCGACACGCTCGTGGACCTGGCGGACCCAGACTGCGCGGGCGACGACGACGACGCGGCGGACGACGACGACGCGGCGGACGACGACGACGCGGCAGACGACGACGACGCGGCGGACGACGACGACTCGGCCGGCGACGACGACGACTCGGCCGGGCCGCTCGAGCCCTGGTACTTCCCGGGGTGTCGCTGCTCGTCCACGGGCTCGGGGCCGGCGCTGGTGGCGGTGCTGCTGCTGCCCCTGGTGCTGAGGCGGCGGCGGTCGGGTGGGGCGTGGGCCCTGCTGCTGCTGGCCGGGCTGCTCGTGCCGCTGGTGCCGAGCGTCGCGAGCGCTCAGGCGCGCACGATCGTGGTGCTGACGGACGAGCCGGCGAAGCACGGCGCGAAGGTGAAGGCGCTCATCCCCGACGGGTTCGGCGCCTCGCTGGTGGACGTGACGGGCGACCACAACATCGGCGGTGTCTGGGTCCTCGGCACGGCGCCCGAGCGGGTGTGCCCCCAGACGAGCGTGCCGCTGACGGCGGTGAAGGAGGCGCTGGAGCGCGCCCAGAACGACCTGGACGAGCTCGCGGTGGACAAGGCGCAGGCGGGGCTGGCCGGCGTGCGCCAGACGCTGGCGTGCCTGAAGGGCCGCGTGGACCCGACGGAGCTGTGGCGCCTGTACTTCCTCGAGGGGGTGGCGGCGTTCTACCGGCAGGGGCTGCCGGCGGCGCGTCCGTCGATTGCGCGGGCGCTGGCGGTGCTGCCGGGGCAGTACTTCGACCCGAGCTACCCCCCGGATCTGCAGGAGCTGTACCTCGAGCTGCAGAAGGGGGCGCTGGAGGGGGGTCGCGCCCTGGTCGCGGGCGGCGTGGACGGCGAGAAGGACCCGGGGGCGGTCTGGATCGACGGGTTCCCGGTGACGGGTCCGGGGTTGGCGGTGGTCCCGGGGGAGCACATCCTCCAGGTGCGGCTGCCGAGCGGGAACTTCGCGGGCGCAGTGGTGCGCTTGATGGAGGACGAGATCGTCGCGGTGGGCACGCCGGACGGGATGGCCGCGGCGGGGGCGCGGCTCCAGCGCGAGCAGCAGAAGGTGCTGGCGGACTGGATCCGGCGTTGGGCGGGGGCCGGAGAGGGCCGCGTCTGGATCCGCCGGGGAGACGGCGTCCTTCGCCTGGCGGAGACGGACTCGGACCGCGTGGAGCTGGCCGAGGTCGGGCGGGAGACGGTGATCAAGAAGGGCATCAAGCTCTCGATGGCCCAGCGGGACCCGCTGATGCTCATCCACGTGGGCGGCGGCTACCAGTTCGCCGGACGAGGGAGCTATGGCGGAGCGCTGCTGGAGGGGTCGGTGCGGCTCAAGGGCGCGCTGCGGCTGGCGCTGGGCGCGCGGGCGATGTTCTCCCAGCCGGTCATCCACCCGGAGACGGGCGAGAACCTCGGTGGCGTCTACATGATCCCCGCGATGGTGGGCGCGCAGCTCCGGTTCGTGGCGCCCTTCGTCCAGGTGTTCGGGCTCCACTTCCAGGTCGCGGCCAACCCCGGCGGCACGGCCGGGGGACCGGTGCTGCCGGGGGTGCTCGGTCAGTTCGGAGCGGAGTTCCCGCTGGGGGACACGCGGCTGCTTATCCGGCCGTCGCTGGAGGTGGGCAACCTCGGCCGGTTCTTCACGTTCCGCGGACTGGTGAGCGTCGGGCTCGCGCTCGGGCCGACGAAGTAGGTGCCGGTGGCGTCGTGGGGGAGTTCGCCCCCGTATAGTCGCCGTCGTTCAGTCTCGCGCTGGACAGCGGCTTCAAAGTCGGTTTGCCAGGGCCTTATGACGGGGGCGCGGCCATGAGAGTTCTTCCTGCATTCTTCGCGGCCTGCGCCCTCTCGGGGTGCCCGGCTCCAACCTTCGACACCCCGGCGGACGTGACCGCGTACTGCGCCGAGGGCAACCTGCGGGCGTTCGATACGACGATCTCGTTCGGTGCGTCCTCCGGCTGCGCGTGGGGGGCGGACGGGAACCTTGACGCGGAGGAGGGCGTGTACACCGCCCGGGCGGAGACGTTCCTCGAGGTCCCTGACCTGGTCGACGCGGCGATCTGCTCGCTGGACATGGACTTCTCGTCCGGCTTCGAGTTCGACGACGACCTCTTCCTCACCTGGAACGGGGCGGTCCTCCTCACGAACCAGGGCGGGGTCCTCGACAACCTCGGGACCTGGGAGCGGTATCCCATCTGGAGCTGGACGGACCTCGTCGAGTTCGCCTTCCCCGGCCCGTTCCAGCAGCAGCAGTTCTGCGCGGGCGCGGACGAGGGCCTCGCCGAGTGCGAGCTGCCGTCGGTCTCGGGGGGCGGCGTCGGCGGCGGAGGGACCTGGTCCGGCGACCTCGAGTACGACCCCGACGCTGAGGTGGTCGCGGAGCTCGCGTGGCGGGCGCTGGAGCTCGGGACGCCGGAGGTGGGGCTGGTGGTCACCGGAGACAACGACGACACGGACTGCACCCACACGGCGCTGGACGTCCAGCTCAGCGGGACCGCGGTCTTCTTCTGAGGGCGGCTGGAGGAGTCGGGGACATCGTCGCGGTGTCTGGGAACCCGGAGGCGGTGGAGCGCGCGAGGGGAGTGTTGAGGTGAGGGGGTTGGGGGTTGTCGGCCTGTGGGTGGTCGCCGTCGTTGTGGCGGCTGGGCTGGGGTGTGGCCGGGAAGAGAAGCGGCAGTTGGAGGGCAGGTTCGAGGAGCTGCTCCCTGAGAGGGACGAGTGTCGCAGCGTCGCCGAGAACTTCGAACTCTGGGAAAGGAAGGTAGGTGAGCTGCGGCTTGATCTTCGCAAGGTGGGGGGACGCCTCCCGCTTCGGGAGCCTGACGTGCGGTCGCTGACGGAGGGGATCGACGGCCTTCGCGTGGAGACCACACCGGACCATGGGAAGTTGCGAGTTCTCGTGGAGCGGGGCTCATCCACTGCGCGGATCGCAGACGTGGTCCATGCGCTCGCCGAGGTAGGCCGGGTCGATGACTGCACCTTCGCGGTCCCCAAGAGAGGGCCTGGTGCGGCCGGTGCTCTGCCCTGGGAGCTCACTTGCTCGGCGGAGAACGCCTGGATGCAGCGGCGACCCGCCACCGATCCTCCCCCCGAGTCGTTCTGGAACTCTGGGCTCCGTGAGGAGGTCTTGCAGCTCGCTCGGGAGACGGAGGAGCTGTGTGGGCCGCTCCGGGGGGCCGTCGAGGAGGGGAAGGCGTTGCAGCGTCGGCTGGAGCGCGCTCAGGAGGCCCCTCCCGTGACGGACGGCCCGTGGCGAACGGGTCTGGCCCTCTTCGAGGAACTCCTCGAGGGGGACGACCCACCCCTGGAGAGCGGGATGATCTCCCGAACGGGAGAGTGGCTCGAGGTCGCTGGCGTTCCACAGGCGGACCTGATGGTCGATGAGATCGCGTCCGCGCTTCGGGCGACGTACCGCGTCGAGGTGCAGGACGCCGGCCCCGCGATGGTGCGTCTCCGGGTGGCGACCGCGGCGAGGTGAAGCTCCAGACGTCCAGGACGCTCCTCCGGATCCCCCTGAACCAGTCGGCGACAAGCTGTCGCCGCAGGAGCAGCGTCCGGGGTCCAAAGTGACCGTTGAGCGCCTCCGTTCCGGTAGCTTCACCCCGCGAAGGGGGACCCATGGCAGAGCAAGCCGAGACGATCGCGGCGTCGCTCGTCGATCTGTTCAACATCCTTCATGACGGCGTTCTGCTCGAGGTCTCGGCGAAGCGCTTCCGAGTGGAGATCGCGTACCTGGCGAACAAAGCCGGGTGGTCCGAAGACTGGCTCGACATCGAATGGGAGACACCGCAGCTCTGGACCTGGACCCCCTGGGAGCAGCCGGATAGCGGTCCAGTCGAGGCCGACATCCTGAACGCGGTGTTCGAGGATGGGGTCGTCCGGGTCCATTGCGGCAAGCACGACTCCTCGGTCGGTGGGAGCGTCTCATTCGAGACCCTCCAGGCGCCCTCACTGAGCTCGAGCGCTGGGCCTCTCTCATTGGAGGAACTCGGGGAGCTCTGCTACCCGTCTCCCCACCCGAGCCTTCGCCGGTACCCTCCAGCAATGCGTTCCCCCCTGGTGCTGTTTACTACTCGTAAGGGATAGACCGCACCTTCAGCTACTTCGCAGGGAGTTCGAGCGCTGGGCTCCTGGTGTCGACCCGGCACGGCTGGTCTTCATCGAATGAGGCCAGGACTCTCGCCTGCACGACTCGCCGCCTTGGACGCGCCCGTCGGCCATCGAGCTCGCCTGGGCGAAGCTCACTACTGGCTCCGAACCGCACGCCGTGCTGCAGAACCACCCTCGATGACGCCCTCGCCTGGTGCATTGACCTCATCACACCCGGAGATGCTTCAGCCTGGTTTCGGCACTGTGGGTGGGCAGATGCCTGATCCAGAGGGTGAGCGGCTCAATGAACCCCGCGAGAGTCAGTGGGGGCCGGTGTACGCCCCCAATGCGCGGAGTCGCTCGGGGTCGAGCGGACGTTTCGCCATCTCGGCCTCCCAGAGCGCGCGCAGGGCCGCTTCCGCGTCGGCGTCGCCGTAGCCCGCCGACCGCCCAAGGAACTCGACACCCGCTCGGTACTCGCCCAGCGGCGGGGCGGCGCTCACCCTCTCGTTGACGAACGCCACGACCCCCTCCGGCAGCGGCTCGCTTCTGTGCGAGCTCAGCAGCGCGCGCATGGCAGCCGCCTTCACGGCCTCCGGGGAGTCCCCCAGCAGGCTCTCCCGAAGTCGGCTGCCCACCACGTCTGCCGGCATGGAGCGCATCGCATCCGCGGCCATGCGCTTCAGCTCCGGATCGTCGCCCTCGAGGTAGGCACCGACTGCCTCGACCAGGGACGCGTCTCCCGAGTTGCCGACTGCGTCCAGCGCGAATCCAGCGTCGTCCCTGCTCACATCGGGGTCCTCGAGAGTGCTCCGCAGCCGCTCTGCGACCCGTTCTCGGACGTCGGGGTGGGCATCACCCCGCTGACCGGAGAGCGCTCCGAGCACCAGGTAGGCGCTGCCGCGACCAAAGGGATCGAGCTCGGGGTCGTCGACCCACCCCTCGAGGGCGTCCATCAGGCCAGGAACGGGTACGCCGGCCGAAGAGAGCCCAATCGCCGCATGAAGCCGGTAGCCCATCGCGGCGTCGTCGTCGTTGATGAAGGTGAGGAGCGCGGCGCGCGTCTCGGGGACATCCGCGAGCCCCAGAGCGAGGAACGCTGCACTTCGGGCCCCATAAACCTCGTCGAGCACACCGGTCGCGAGCAGCTCGATCAAGGGCCCCGCCGCCTCCGGGTTCTGCGCGAGCCACTCGGCCAGCGCACTCACCCTCGACGCGTAGTTGCCCCCACCGACCGGCAGCCCCTGCTCGAAGAGCCCGACCCACGCGTCGATGGCCTGATCGAGGGCCGCGGGGTCCGCAACGGCCTTCCCCTCCCCGGTCACCCCATCGGTGCCGAGTTCCACGCCGAACTCGATGTCGACCCGCCTCAGGAGTGAGCCCCACTCCCAGCCGTCGGTCGGGACGTCCACAAGCGAGTCACCCATCGCCGAGCGCGCGCTGACGCGGACCCTGACTGAAGCGATCTCCCCGCCGGGGCCCACAATCGCTAGGTCACGACGCCGTTCGAGCGTTCCGAACCAGTCCTCGCCCGCCCCCTCCACTCGAACCCAGCTCTCGCCCACCCGAGCGCGAACGGCAGAGGCCTGCGCTCCCTGGATGTGGACCTTCTCGTAGCGCAGCTGCTCCGACAGCAGCGCGTCGGGGAGCTGCTGGAAGATGGCGCGGTACTCCCCGGTGGAGTCTTCGGCCTGGAGCGTGTAGCTGTCGTGCTGGTCTCCTACCCCGGGTCGGGCGAACTGGAGCTCTGCCAACAGGACCTGGAGCTTTCGGGCCGGGTCGAGGGGCAGGTCGCGTTGCCACGCGAACCCGGTGATCGCACAGCGCTCATCCAGGCCGAGCATCTGAGGGGGCGGAAGGGCCCGCTCCGCCGGATGACCATCCACCTCACCCGCGTAGTCGACCATCTCGACGGCCACGATGGTCTCGCCATCGCGCATCCCGACGGCCCGCAGCGCCAGGCGCCACCGCTCCGTCACGACCTGCTCGACGGGGCCCCCGAGGCTCCCCATGCCGGCAGCGGCCATCGCCTCGACGTTGGGGACGAGGCCCGCAGGCGCCACCCGCGCGAAGGTCTCCGTCGTCCCGGTCAGCTCGATCACGGAGCCCGGGGGCAGGCAGGTGGAGGCTGTGGGCGCGGGTTCCGTGTCCGACCGAAGCAGGAACACCGCTCCCATCGCCACCCCGGCGGCCACGACGAGGAACTTCCAGGACACCTTCCGCTGGTCCACGACGGGCCCCGTCAATCGAACCGGAAGGACCAGACCTTGCGCGGGACGAGATCGAACTCCGTCGAGATCCCATCCCAGCTCACGATCTCCTTCTCGTGGGTCCCGCTCTTCGTGAAGAATACGGCGACCTTCGTCTCCCAGGCGATCGTCGCGCTGACTCCTCCGGCGAGCGCCTCGAACGCCTCCTTGAGGGTGAACGCGGCCCAACCGGTGATCGCCTCGTCCCGGAACTCGTAGTGGAAGTTGATGATGACCGGGAACGAGACGTCGATGACGTTCAGGTTCGTCGTGAGCGTGAACTCGAGGTAGGCGAAGGTCAGGTCGACGGCGAGGCTCGCGCTGGCCGCAACACCGGCCGCGACATGCGGAGTGACGACGAGGTCGAAGTGGCTCCCGCCGCGGATCGGCTCCGCGTCGAACGCACACGCATACGCCGTCGTGAAGCTGTCCGCGGTACCCGCGATGACCCGCGGGAGGAACTCCGGCATGGTCGCCTGGACCACGATCGCATACGGCCTGACTCCCGCGTCCGCCACGCTCGGGGGCTCACCCGCGTCCCACGGGATGATGTAGAGCGGGTCGGTGTCCTTGTGACCCGTCAGCCCTCCAGGCCCCCAGCACTGGCCGTATGTCTGGGGGCAGCTGGAGTTGTCGTACGCCCACTCGTGCGAGTGGTTCACGAAGTAGGAGACGGTGTAGTCCCCGTCGTCCGGGAAGAACCCCGTGGGTGGGTCCTTCAGGATCTGGTGAATGCGGTCCTGGTGGGCGACGCTCACCGCAGGGGCCAGCGCCCCACCCTTCTCCGCACAGAACTCGACTGCATCCCGGCGGGGTCCCCCCCCATCGGGCTGGAAGAACAGCTCGGTGCACATCGGGTCCCCGTCCGCGGTGTGCCAGACGGCCTGGGTGTTGAGGTCGCAGCCGGGCGTCGGTGGGACCGACGACTTGCTGACCCAGGTATTGCCCGGGTCGAGCCCCGCGGTCAGGACCACGAACGCACCGGCCTTGACCTTCCCGCATGGCACCTCGAACTGGATTCCGAGGTTCGGGATGGCCCACTCCTTCGTGAACTCGGCGCTGTACTCGCCCCCGGTCCCGTTCATCAGGTTGAGCAGGTCCGCCAGGCTCACCATCTCATCGGGTAGCGACCATCCCCCGGCCCTTCGCGGGACGTAGTCGACCGCGAACAACGTGGCGCGGATGTGGAACTCATCCGTCTCGTCCGTGTAGTCGAGGAAATAGGCGCCGACCTCGAAGAAGGTGATCTCCTGGTTGAAGAAGGTCGCCTCGGCCCAGGCGCCAGCTCCGAACCAGCCACCCTCGTCGGCCTCGAAGGGGACGCGGTCGATGATGTTGAACGACTGCAGGCCCTCGGAGCTCCCGATGGACCACCCCGCTCCCGCGGAGAACTCGGCCGAGTCCTTGCTTCCCTTCTTGACGCTCCAGTGGGTGTCGTGGACCGGGTGGAGTCCGCTCGACGGACCAAAGTCACGGGCTTCCGTGGACTCCTCTCCGAGCAACAGGTCGTGCTCGTCGGGGGTGACCCCGTGTCGAACGATGATGATCGGTTCGAGCACGCAGTCGTCGTCGGTCTCGAGTCCCCCGAGGTCGGCCTGAGGCTCCTCGGATGTGACGCAGAGGCGCAGCGTGAACTCGACGATCTCGGCCCAGTCACCACTCACCAGCCGCTCGTGCAAGTCGCCGGCGAAGTCGATGTGCAGGTGGCGATAGTGCGGGACCACGTGAGGCACCTCGCCATACGCCAACTCCGGGTCGAGTTCGTACTCCCCTTCCTCGTCCGGATGGTCGTGGCGGAAGTGTGCCGGTTCCCACCCGAGGTCCTCGGCCGGGAGCCCGGAGGTGCCCTGCGAGTCCGGCACCGGGCGGATCTCCGCTGTGAGCCCCAATGCGTCGGCGGCGTGGTCCTGGTCCTCCGCCTGCCCCCAGCTCTGGACGTCCACGGTGGCGATGATGTGTCGCTCCTCGGTCACGTCCGGCACCTCGGTGCCCTCGGGGACCATCCGCGGGTACTGGAGGATGGCCACGGAGTTCGACAGTCGTGCGTCGGCGAGCTCCACGTCGAGGCCCGGAGACGCCAGGAGCTCCAGTTCGTGGTCGCAGTCCACGCACTCGGAGTCGTCGGCGCGCGACGCCACCGACAGCTCGAAGAAGGAGGGGTCGTCGCCCTCTTCGAAGCCGAGATTCGACCGCCCTTCGAAGACGGTGGACTCCCAGACGTCGAACGCGGCGTGAAGGACGAGGTCGGTCCGTCCAGCGAGCGGCTCGCAGTTCTCGGGGATTGCGAAGGTGTCGTGAAACCCATGGGTCACGGGAAGATCGGTGCGCTGGACCCCTTCTTGATCGAACGGCGCGACGTGCTCGACCGAGAAGGATCCGATCAGGCATCCCTGGGTCTCGTCTGGAGTCGCGAGCGTCACGTGCACCGCCGCGAAGTGGTCTTCCCCCGTGACCTCGATCTCTCCATGGATGGTCACCGGGTAGTGGACCATCAACACGTCTTCGGGGTTCTCGACCGACAGCTCGAGCAGCGCGACCGAGTCCACCACGGGCTTGGTGGCCTCATCGTCCCCTGCGGCCGCGTCCGGCAGGCAGACTTCGCCGACGAGAGTGGTTCCTTCGCCGCAGCTCACCCCATCCGCGGGCGGGCAACCCACCGCCACGAGAAGACTCGCGAATGCGGTGACTCCAACAGTCCGACGTGATGCCGGCATCAGCTACTCCTCTGTGGGGTGAACCGCCCAGGCACGGGACGGCGGTCGCCAACGAGGGCTCCGTCTCCCGATTCCTCCGGCTCTCGGAGCATAGAAACGCCGGAGGAACCGGTCAAACCCGATGGAACTGGAACGAGCAGATGAGAAGGACTCTCGGCGGACTGATCGACATCCTCGGACCGGAGCGAACGGCGCGCGGTGACGACCTGCTGGCGCGTGCTTGAGTTCACCTCGGCTGCCGACCCCGCGGGGCTCTGGGACTCGCCCCCCAGGCGCAGCGACCCCGCCACGGGCTGCTCCGATCAGGGCGGGCGCCGTCCACCGGACAGCCAGAATGCGGCGTAGCGGCACGCGAGCGCTCGCTGGCGGATGGCATTCTTCAGGTTCACATCCGCGGGGGGCCGACATGTCGCGATTCATCTCCTGGGGAGCGGCCGGCGCCCTCCTCGCGCTGCTCGTCAGCTGCGCTCCGTCTCCGTCGGGCACCGCGCAGACCGGGCTCGTCACCGCGAGCTACGCGAAGTTTGTTCACACCGGCGCGGTGATGCAGACCGCCACCGACACGGACTGGGCCGACTGGGACGGCGACGGCGACCTCGATCTCGTCGTCGGGCTCTACGTCCTCGGCATCCTCGTCCTCGAGAGGGACGGGAACGCGCTGCTCGTCGGCTGGCAGGGCGCCTTCCCTCTCCAGGCGGTCGCTGTCGCGTGGGGCGACTACGACGGCGATGGCGACCCGGACCTTGCCGTCGGATTCACGGAGGGTGAGGTCCAGGTCTTCACCAACACCGGTGGCGACCTGCAGCTCGAGCACACGGTCGTCCTCGACCACGACGTGTACGACGTCGCCTGGGGCGACGTGGACGGCAGCGGGTCCGATGTCCTGGCGGTCGCGCGCACGCCCGGGTTGGGCTCCGGACGCAGCGGCCTCGAGGTCTACGACGTGTCTGCTGCGTCGATGACGCTCTCTTGGGAGTCCGAGGGCGACGAGGGCGCCACCGGCGTCGCGTTCGGCGACGTGGACGGGGATGGCCTCGCCGAGATCGGCGTGGCCGGGGGAGAGCCGTTCGGCGGGCGGGTGCGCCTCTTCACCCAGGCGCCCGGTGGGTTCGCGCCGCTCTGGTCCTCCACGGAGGAGTTCACGCGAGCAAAGCTCTCCTTCGGAGACGCAGATGGAGACGGGGACATCGACGTCGGCGTCGCGGCCGGAGAGCACTTTGGGAGCGAAGCCGCCGCGATGATCTACGAGAACCAGGGCGGCGGTGCATTCGCGCCTGGCTGGACCGACCCGGAGCCCCTCCCCTCGGTGGACGCGAGCTTCGGCGACCTCTGTGGGGGGCCTGCCGAGGCGTTCGCGACCGCCGCCTACGCTGCAACAGCGGGGGTGGCGGGACCCGACCCGTGGCGCTCGCCCTACGGCCTCCGGGCCGTCAGCGTGGACTTCCTGGATTGGGACGGCGACGGGGCGGAGGAGCCCGTTGTCCTGGGGCCGATATTCAACGGCGCGGCTCAGTCGTTCGGCCCCGAGATGGCGGTCGTCGTCCTCGATCCCAAGCCGATGACGATGGACCCGGCCCCTGGCCCGCCGAACGCAGGCGACCCTCTGCTCCAGGGCGAGGTCTCGTTCGCGGACTGGGATGGGGACGGAGACCCGGACCTCACCGTCTCTCCCTATGGGACCACGCCTCTGCGCATCTTCGAGAACCAGGCGGGCACGCTGACCCTGGTTCACCAGGGCGGTACGCCCACTCCCCAGACCACGCGGGCCGTCTGGGGGGACGCGGACGGCGACGGAGATCTGGACCTCGCCCTGGCTGCGACGGCCGGACAGCCCATCGAGCTGCTGCTCCAAGACCCCATCGGGACCTTCGCCTCCGCTTGGACGTCCACGGAGCTCCACTACGCCTTCGGGATGGCCTGGGCGGACTGGGACGGGGACCAGGACCTCGATCTCGCCGTGTCGGGCGGCAACGGCCTCCGCCCCAACCACGTCTACGAGAATGACGGGAGCGGCGGCCTGACCCTCGCGTGGACCTCCACCGAACTCGAGCACACCTCCGAGCTCGCCTGGAGCGACGTCGACGGGGACGGCGACCCCGACCTCCTCGTGGGGGGCAGCACGATCGCTCCGCTCCGCCTCTACGAGAACACGGGGACAGGGCTGGTCTCGGTGTGGACCGCGGCGGTCGGCCCAGCCCACGATCTCCTGTGGGCCGATGTGGACGGAGATGGAGACGAGGACCTGCTGGTCGCCTCGGGAGACGTGCAGCTGTTCGAGAACGTCCAAGGCACCCTGGTCCATGCGTGGGACTCGGGGCTGGGGGGCACGCCGAGCACGCTGCAGCTCGTGGACCTCGACGGCGATGGGACCGATGAGCTGTGGGTCGGCCGCGGGGGGGCGCAGGTCGGGGCGTCCGACCTCGTCTTCAGCTGGAGCGGGACCGCCTTCGAGCTGCAGGCCTGGACCCCGTGGCTGGCCCCCACGAAGGCCTCCTGGGTTGCGGACTGGGACGGGGACGGGACCCTCGACATCCAGGACCACCAGTTCCCCCGGGGCTACACCCGGCGAGCCTTCGTCAGCCCCGGGTGGGACATGGACCCCTGTGCCGCGGCGCTCCCCCCGCTGGGTGACGACGACGACAGCGCAGGCGACGACGACGACAGCGGCGACGACGACGACGCGGTGGACGACGACGACGACAGCGGCGACGACGACAGCGCAGGCGACGACGACGACAGCGCAGGCGACGACGACGACAGCTCCCCCACGGATGGGCCGGACGGGGCCGGCTGCGACTGCGACGTGGGCAAAGCCACCCCTTCGCACTGGAGAGGACTCCTGCTGCTGGGGCTCGCCCTCCGGCGCCGCCGAAGCTGAGTGCCCCGGGGGCGCATCGCCGGCCGCTTTCGGGAATCGACACGGAGAACCACAATGATCCCGATGAAGCCACTGGTGGTCCGAGTCGATAGCGTCGAGCAGGTCCGAAGTCACCGTGGCGCTGCGCTCTTCGTGGTTCCCGCGGGGCTCTTGAGCGATGTCCTGCCACTGCTGGGCGACGAGCAAGACATCATCCTCGCTGGAGCGCCCGACGAACTCGTGGAGCACCGTCTCCAGCGCCTTGGTCGTGCTCGACAGGGGTACGACGGCCTTACCGGTCTACGGACCAGGCAGGCTTTCCTCTCTGAACTGACCCTCCTTCTCGAGCGGCGAGAGTCGGGGGACGAGGTGTCGGTCGTGCTGCTGGACATCGACCGGTTCAAGGCGGTCAATGACCAGCACGGCCATGCCCGAGGAGACGAGCTTCTCTGCGAGCTTGCCGAGAGGGTCACCGCCGCGGCTCCCGAAGGCGCCGTCGTCGCTCGGGTAGGGGGCGAGCTCTTCGGGCTTGCCCTCGGCTGTGGTCGCGAGCCAGCCTTGGAACTAGCTGAGGTGATTCGAGAATCCGTGCGGGAGCGGCCCATGACTGAGGCGCAGATCCCAGTCACCGTGACCGCAGGAGTCTCGACGGGCTCCAAGGACCTGGGCGCAGTGGCGCTCGTCAGGGAAGCCGACTCGGCCGTCTACTCCGGGAAGGCCAGCGGCCGGGACGTCGCGGTTCACGCGAGGGATGTGAAGGCCGAGGCGCTGGGCGCCGCGATCGACCCCGCGGTGAAGAACTTCGAGAACATGACCCGCGTGGTCTCTGAGCGAGTTGCGGAGCTCCTGAGTCGGAGGGGACGAGCTCTGTTCGACGAGCTTCAGGAGCGAGCGGACTTGGACTCACTCACCGGGTTGTACTCGCGGCGGTACATGGACCATCGGCTCCAGCTCGAAGCCGAGAGTGCCCAAGCCATCAGCGTTGCTCTCCTCGACGTGGACTACTTCGGGGCCATCAACAAGAAGTTCGGCTGGCCGACTGGGGACTCCGTGCTGTCCGCAGTTGCTGAGCGCATCAGCTCAGGCGTTCGGTCTACGGACTGGGTTGCGCGCTACGGCGGGGAGGAGTTCCTGGTCGTCATGCCCGGGGCTGGCTTGGCTCAGGCCCACGCTGCAGTGGAGCGAATCCGCGAGTCCATCGCTGCGGATCCATTCAAGGCGGCGTCGGGTTCCTCGCTGGGGGTCACCATCAGCGCAGGGGTTGTGGAGCAGGAGACGCACGAATCTGTGGAGGGCCTGAAGGAGCGCGTCAGCCGCTTGCTCCTCCAGGCCAAAGCGGCCGGCCGCAACCGGGTGGCTTCCGCCTCCTCCGAGGTCCAACGAGGAGGCCGAGGAACAGAAGGGACTGGATGTTGAGGCTGCCATCGCAGTTCGGGGACCCCCAGTCCACGACGTAGGGCGCGCTCCATCCCGAGAACTCCCCGGCCACGTTCAAGGAGCCCAGATGCATGGGGTTCTCCAACGAGGAGACAGTGGGCGACAGGAGGTCGGAGCCGACGAGCACGCCCGCGTCGACCAGAGGGTCATCCGGAGGGTCCGGCCCATGCCAGAGCACCAGCAGCGCTGCGTCGGCGCCTGCTCCCCGCACCCGAAGGGTGCTCGCGCCCGTCCTCTTCCTCTCGGCATAGGCGAGGTAGGGAATCTCTGGCGGCTGGGCGAGCTCCTCGCCGGTGGTGAAGTGGGTGAGCTCCTCACTCCCCCTCTGCGCGGTCCATTCCTCCCCCGAGCTCAGGAGCGACATCGGACGAAACACGTCGATGACATCCACCCGACCCACCCGCTCGACTCCCATCTCCTCCAGGGCAGAGGAGAACGAGATCTCCTCCTCCGGCAGCTCCGACCAGGAACCCACGAAGAGCACCGCATCCGGGGCAACAGAGAGATCGCCGTGCTCGGGGATGAGCACCTCCGCCTGCGGCCGCACCGGCACTGGAGATTCGGAGTACGCAGAGGCCAGGCTCGGGAAGAGGACCGCCACGAGAGTCATCAGCAGAGCCAGCGCGCAACGCATGCGGTGACGGTACCTCCCCTCGCTTTGCGCGGTGGCCCGAACCGAGTCCCGCAGCCAACCCACTGCAACGATGTGCGGCAGCAAACACTCCTCGGGCGAGCGACCCCGGCCGCTACGGTCGCGAGACCCCTCTGGAGCCGGTTGCGCCGATGAAGAACGTCGAGCTTCACACTCTGTCCGTGACCGCCCTCTCACGAGGGCTTCGACGCGGCGATTGGACGAGCGTCGCCCTCGCCCAGCACTTCCTGGCTCGCATTCGCGCGCTCAACCCCACGGTCAAGGCGGTGCCCTACGTGCTCCCGGAGCACGCGCTCGCGCAAGCGGAGGAGTCTGACCGACGGCGGGCTGCGGGCCAGGAGCTGGGTGCCCTCGACGGCATCCCCATGACGATCAAGGACGCGATTCGGGTGAAGGGCTACCCCGGGCCGTTCGGCACGTGGTTCACGCGGAACTACGTGCCCAAGAGCGACAGCCGCATCGTCGACGCGCTGCGCCGCAGCGGGGTCGTGATCCTGGGCCGGACGGCGATGCCGACGGCGGCGTTCGATTGGAACTGCCGGAATCAGGTCTACCCCGAGTGTGTGAACCCGCTCGACCCCTCGAAGACCCCGGGAGGATCCTCCGGGGGCGCGGCCGCGGCGTTGGCCAGCGGCATGACCCCTCTGGACGTTGGGTCGGACCTGGCGGGCTCGGTGCGCTATCCGGCCCACTGTTGCGGGGTGTTCGGGCTGCGGACCACGGACGAGTGGCTGCCGATCGATGACACTGGGCCGGAGAGCTCGCCCTCGGGCGTCCGACAGATCCTCACCTACGGCCCCATGACCCGGTTTGCCGAGGATCTGGACCTGGTGCTCGAGGTGTTCGAGAACAGCTTCCCGATCACCGGGGCGTCCGCGCCGCCGCCGCCGACGGGGCCTCTGACGATCGCCTACTCCTCCCAGCTGCTCGGCGTCGATCCCGAGCCGTCGACCCGGTCGGTCTTCGAGGGCTTCCTCAGCGCTCTCAGCTCGGCGGGACACTCGTTGGTCGAGACCCAGCCCGACCTCGACTTCGAGGCGCTCTTTCGCGACCTCGGGATGATCACGGGCCACGAGATGTTTCTCCCGACGCCCCGGGCGCTCAAGCCCCTCATGGCCCGCATCGCAGGCTGGTGGCTGCTCGATCGCCGTCTCGGCCCCGGCCCGGTCACGAGGTACTTCCATGCGGGCTTTCGCTCCAGCGAGGAGGAGTATCAGGCTGCCTGCGCGCGGCGAGAACGCGTGCACGAGACGGTCGAGCAGTTCTTCGACGCCTACCCGGTGTGGGCCTTGCCGATCGCGCCCTCCTCGGCCGTCGCGCGCGCCCTCATGACCGGAGAGGCGATCACCACTCCGTCGGGGTCCTTCGAGTACACCCAGTACCTCGCGGCCTACACGGCGCCGACGGCCTTCATGGGCACTCCGGCGCTCGCCTGTCCGATGGGCCTCGATGACTCCAACATGCCCGTCGGAGTGCAACTGCTCGCTCGCCGGCACGCCGATCGATGGTTGGCGCAGTTCGGGACGCAGCTGGAGGAGTCGCTGGCGCTTCGGGCGCCGGCCCCGCCGCCGATGTGAGTGCTAGCTTCGCTCCGAGGAACTGGGGGAGGATCCAGATGATGACGACGCGACCCATCGCGCTGCTGCTCGTGCTGCTGTTCGTGGCGCTCCTGCCGACCCGTGCGGAGGCGAAGCCCCAGGAGCTCCTCGACGGGAAGGCGCGGATCGACCTGAAGGGAGGCTGGGCGCGGACATCTCTCGAGCCGGGCTTCGGCGACGACCAGTTCGCGGACAAGAAGGCGTTCCGGTACCTCCTCGTTCTGCCGACCGACCGGCTGCTGCTGGACGAGGCGGACTTTCGGGTCGTGACCGACGCGCTCACCGAGGCGGTCGCGCAGCCCGAGGCCGTCGGGGAGTCCACCTTCACCCGGCGCAAGGACGGCTTCGGGCACCTCTCGGTTCCCTTCACCGCGCGGGTGAACGGCCTGTGGTTGGCGTACCAGGCGGAGGTCGTGGCCCGGGATTCGGTGGGTGTGGTCCTGCTCTTCTGGACGTTCGCCACCCGCAAGGACGAGCTCGTCGACGTCACCGGGGAGGTCCTGGACTCCCTGGTCTTCGACAAGAAGCTGTTCGGGCCGAAGGCCGTCACGACCCATGAGGGCCGCGTGGGCGAAGCGCGGGTCTCGGCCCGATCCCGGGACGCCCTGGTGACGGCGGTCCCCGATGAGCAGCGGGGGGACTCGGTGATCGGTCTGACCTCGCCCGACGAGGCGCTGTATGTCTGGATTCTCCCGAGCGAGGGGAGCGTGGAGGAGGTCCATCGCTGGGCGGTGAACCAGATCGCCGAAGAGGGAGGCACCTCCGAGCTGATGGAGGAGCGGGAGGTTCAGCTCGGAGAGGCGGTCGGCCAGCTCCAGGTCACCGAGATCGCGCAGGAAGGGGCATCGCAGGTCCTCGCGTGTGCGGTCGTGCCCTACGGAGAGGAGCAGGTGATCGACGTGCGCGTCGGGGTCAGCGGCTCCTGGGACGCGGCGCGGCAGGCAGTGGTGAACGAGTTGCTCGACGGGGTCGAGATCGTCCTGCCGCCTACACTGGATGCCTACCCTCCCTTGCCCGAGGTGGAGCCCGAGGCGCCTTGGGTGCATCCCGCCCTGGAGCCCCTGCTGGAGGCGGCGCGGTCGATCGGTCCGGCGAAGGGCTGGGGCAAGGTCGGGGTGAACGCCGACGGCTCGTTGACGGTCGTGAGTGACGGGTCGCTCCTGCGGGTGACTCTCGACGAGGGCGCCGAGCCCGAGGTCCTCCGCGCAGTGGAGGGATGGGGGTACACCGGCGCCGTGCTCGCCGACGGCTCGCTGCTCCTGAGGAAGAACGACGAGGCCAGCCTGACCACCCCCGACGGTGAGGTGCACGTCGTGGAGCCCCCGAGCGCGGCGTCGGCTCTCCCATCCGGCGGAGCCGTGCTCGCCTTCGAAGCCCAGACCGAGCCCCGGCTCGGGTTCAGCGCGGCGCGGATCGGGGCTCCGCGGATCGAGTTCGGCCCCGATCTGCTTGGCACCCGGGAGACGATCCACCTCCCGGTGGGAGTTGTGGACGGGTTGACCGTCAGCGGCGACGGCACCCGGGTCCTCGTCTCGGGGATCGAGGGCGGCAACGACCGCTGGGCGGCCGTGCGCGTCCTGGTCGAGGTCGAGTTGGCGACCGGAGCGGCGCGGGTGCTGCCCGGACGGTGGCGCTGGGTGCGTGGTGTCGGCCCCGCGCCCGAGGGCTGGGTGGTCGGCGGCAGGCCCGAGGGCGGCCCGGAGGGCGTGTACCTGATCGCCGCCGGCGGCTCGGCTACACCGTGGCTCCTGGCGCCGGACGTGACGCCGGTCGCGGCCACCGAGGACGAGGTGCTCGTCCAGGCGAGCTGGGACCGGTCGGGGAGCACGCTGTTCGGGGTCCCTCGCGACGCAGTCCCCCCCGATGGGGTGCGGGCGCTGCCCGCGGGGGCGCGAGACATGCTCGAGATCGCGCGCGCCGCGTCCGAGGTCCTCGGCGTGTCCTCCTTCGCCGAGGCGCTCGCGGATGAGGCCAGCCTCGATCGGTTCCTGGGCGCAGCAGACGAGGCCGCCAGGGCCCGGTTGGGCGCTCCTCTGCCGAGAGACGCTGAGGCCTTCGACCGCCTGGCCCGCCGCTGCACCAGCGAGGACGCAACGGTCGAGGCCCTGTGGCTGCTGAGCGCGCTGTTCACCCGCGTCCTCCTGGACTCGGGGGCGCAATGGGTTGCCGGAGACGGGCCCCCCTCGTCGATGCAGACGTGGACCCGGGCGAGGAACGAGTTCGCCGTCGGCGTCGACCCGGTGGGGCTGATCGTCAACACCTTGTGGGACTCGGAGGGGATCTGGGCGCCCATGGAGTCGGTGACCACCCAGGCCGACGGCCGGGCGATGCTGTTGGGAGTGCACGCCGAGCGGGTCAGGGAGGCGGTGGCTGCGGCGCGGGACGGCGGGTGGAGGACCCGCGCCGAGGAGGGCGACGCGACCGCGATCGCGGAGCTGCTCGACCGGCACCCGGACAACCTGTTCTTGCGGCGCGCCGTGTGGGAGGCGCTGGCCGGGGCGGACCGCTACGACGTCCTCGCCGAGGTCAGCGAAGACTGGGCTGGCAAGGAGGCGCCTGCTCCGGACGACGTGATCGCGTGGCTCGCAGGTCGCGCGGCGGGATTCAAGGGCAAGCGCGCCTACAACGCCCTCGTGGAGGATCTGCGCGACGCCCTGTCGACCCATCCCAACCAGCCCCGGCTGTTGATGGTCCTCGCCGACGTCTACCGACGCGGTCCGTCGAAGGACGCCCTCGCCCTGTCCCGCGCGTGCCTGACGCGCGCCCAGGCCGACGCTGGCGCCTGGAGCAGCGACGGGAAGGCGGTCCAGGACGCCCTCGACGCGCTGAATGCGGAGGAGGAGACGACGAAGGAGCCGGAGACGACGGAGGCCGAGGCCAGCAGATCACCCTCTAGGTGATTGGTGCTCTAGTCGCAGGGCTCGTACCAGCTCATCCGAGCTCGGTAGGCCTCTGCCTCCGCGTCCGCGTCGGGGTGCGCTTCATAGCGGGCAGCTGCCCACTCGGCCCACGCGGCGTCGACCTGCTCCAAGGATGAGCCGAGGGTAGCCTCGACGGCCTCACGCTCGAGTCCGTCGCGGGCGGCGGCCAGGTCCAACACCACGTCTCGGCCCAGCTCCTCGTCGACGAAGCGGAACCACGATGCTCGGAGGATGTAGGCCTGGCCCTGGCACTGCAGGTTCAGCTCCTCGTGTCGATCGCGGAACTCCGCCAGCGTGGGGCCCTCCTCTTGAAGCCAGTGCCCCACGACCACGTCCTCGTCGAATCCGAAGAGGGAGAAGCCGGTCTTGTCCGCATCGACCAGCAGCGCCACGTACTCCGCCCAGCCTTCCAGGTAGAAGCCAGCGCTGTCCGAGGTGACCAACGCCGGAGCCACCAGGCTGTCGTAGGCGATGGCGTGCACGAGCTCGTGGGCGTACAGCGCTCCGTAGCCGCCTTCCGCCTCCGAGAAGCGCCATAGGTGCACCGTGCCTTCGTCGTCCACATAGGGCGACGTCTGCTGGTAGCGACCGTGCAGCTCGACCCGGATCTCGTCATCGAGCGCGATGTCCGCGGGGTGCAGCGCCGCGATGTCGGTGAGGAGGGCTTCGCCGACCTCCAGCAGGGACTGGACCTCCCGCTGGGAGCTGTTCGCGCCGGTCCCGACGATGTGCAGGATCTCGCCTTCCGCCTCGACCGTGCACGCCGGCAGAGAGACCGACGCAACGGCAAGCAGCAGCGTGGGTACGAGCCAATCAGTCACTTGCGATCACCTCCCCCCCGGCCAGGTTCAAGACCACCACCCCCGCCACGATCAGGCCGATGCCAGCGAGCGACGCGGCGCTCAGCTTCTGGTCGAAGACCAGCCAACCGACGGCGGTGATCGCAGCGACGCCGACGCCGGACCATACGGCATAGGCGACGCCGACCGGGATCTCCTCGAGCGTGAGCGACAGGAAGTAGAACGCGCCCGAGTACCCCACGACCACGACCAGGGACGGGAGCAGCTTCGTGAAGCCCTCGGAGTGCTTGAGGGCGGAGGTCCCAGCGACCTCGAAGAGGATGCCCAGGGTCAGGGCGAGCCAGGCGTTCATGGGCGTAAGGTCTCCTCGTACGCCGCGTACTCCTTGGAGGCGACGAATCCGGCGAACTCGGGGAGCGAGAAGTCGAACGTCACGTCGTGCTTGGCGGCGTCGGGGATCACCTTGACCATCTCCGCGAACCGTCCTTGTGCGGCAAGACCAAGCATCAGGACCCCCCACCCCTCGGCCAGCGCCGGCTCGGCAGCGGTGGCCCGTCGTGCTGCCTCGATCGCCTCCGCGCTGCGCCCGGCGGAGGACAGGATGCTGCCTCGGAGGACGTCGAAGTACGCATCGGGGTACGCGTTGGCGGCCAGGGCCTCGACTGCGGCGATGCTCGCGTCGAAGTCACCACGCACGAAGTGCACGTCGACCATCTGGAGCGCCGTCGCCGGGTCGTTGGGGAAGAGTCGGGCGAGCTCCGTCGCCGCCGCCGTGAGCTCCTCTTCGCTGATCTGCGCGGCGATCTGGACCCGGTTCAGCAGGAAGAGCTTGTCCTCCTGGAGCTCCTTCGGGAGGCGTCGGTACGCCGCCAGCCCACCCGCCAGGTCGGTGCCGAGGAGCCCCCTGTTCATCGTGGCGATCGTCTCGAGGTTGTCGAGGTACAGCCGATCCTTGCCGGCCAGCCGCTCGAGCACGCTCTGGTTCGAGTCCGCGATCACCCCGAGGACGAGGCGGCGCATGAGCACGGTCGTCCGCTCGCCGGCGCTGAGCGGGAACAGGTCGACGGCGACGGGGATCCCGCGCGTGCCCTTCCCGAGCAGGAACGAGATGTGGTCGAGGCCCCCCTCGGGGTCGAGCACCCGGAAGTGCACCCAGTCTCCCTCCGGCTGCGTCTTCGACCCGAGGTAGGTGATCGTCCCTCCCCGCCGCGACACGTCGATGGCGAGGAACGCCCACCCTGCCTGGGTGAATCCCTTGCGCAGGCCCGTCCGGAAGCCGAGCTCCTGCTCGTCGGAGGCGAAGGGGACGTCCCCGCGAGCCCCGTCGAGCAGCGCGTCGAAGTCGATGAGGTCCGCGACCTTCTGCGGATCGCCGCTGTCGATCGCCGCGAACATCCGCGCCGCGTAGCGCTCGGCGGCGGTCTCCTCGGCGTGGGTGAGAGACGGAAGAAGGAGCAGGAGGAAGAGGAGGAGCCGCATGGCCCCGAGGGTACTGTGAGCACGCCATGGACGAGGAGACTCCCCCGCACCACCCCCAGAACCGCGCCTTCCATCGACCCCGCCCGGAGAAGTGATCTAGCCTGGGACCGCTCTGGACGGCGGGTCCAGGGCTTAGGGGGGCCCATGCTGCGCTTGTTCGTCTGGTTCGCGTTCGCGCGTCTTCCTCTCCTTCTCATGCTCGTTCCGCCGAGCGTCGCGATTGGTCAGGTCCCCCTTGGCCCCCCGGTCGACATCGCGGTGACACTGAACCAGCCCCGGGGGCTCGCGACCGCCGACTTCGACGGCGACGGTGACCTCGACGTCGTCGGGATCTCGACGACCGAGGGCGGCATCCTGTGGTACGAGAACGAGGATGCGTCCGTTCCGGGCACGGGCACGGGCACAGAGTGGCAGCGCCATCCCGTTGCCCCTGAGTTCGGTGGGGACAAGGTGACCACGGCAGACGTGGACGCTGATGGAGACATGGACGTCATCGCCGCCTCGGCGCCCGCGAACCTCGTGGTCTGGTACTCCAACGACGATGTCGCGGGGCCGGGTACGGGCGATGGGACGACCTGGACGCAGAATGTGGTGACCCAGTCATTCGGCTCCCCGTTCGCCGCCGTGCCCGGAGATCTGGACGGCGATGGAGACCTCGACCTCGTCGTGCTGGGGTCCGGTGCGACGGACCTCGTCTGGTACGAGAACGTCGATGTCTCGGGGCCCGGAACGGGAGACGGCGTGACCTGGGCGCAATCCGCCATCTGGGGCAACTTCGGCAGCGGGCAGTGGGCGCGGGTGATCGACTTCGACGGGGACGGCGATCTCGACGTGGTCGCCGCCGCAAAGCAGAACTACAAGCTCGCATGGTTCGAGAACGACGACGTGTCGGGTCCGGGGAGCGGCGACGGCTCCAGCTGGAGCATCCACCAGCTGCAGGGCACGAACCAGATCTTCGACGTCGCGGTGGGCGACCTGGACGGCGACGGCGACCTGGACATTGCCGCGGCGTCGGACGGCAACTTCGGCTACCCGGCCGTGCTGTGGTTCGAGAACGTGGATGTGGCTGGCCCTGGCAGCGGCGACGGGACGTCCTGGGCGCCCGTGACCATCGGGACGGGGCTGGGCGCCAACTCCGTCGATTTAGCCGACCTCGATGGGGACGGCGACCTGGACGTCGCCGCCAGCGACTTCTGGGGGGAGCAGACCGTCGTCTTTCTCAACGACGACCTCGCCGGTCCGGGCACCGGTGACGGCTCCTCGTTTACCCAGAGCGGTCTCGGCGCTCCGTTCGTCAACTGCCTTTGGGTCCGCGCGGCAGACATCGACGGAGACGGGGACGAGGACCTCGTGGCGTTGGCTGAGTTCGCCGCGGAGATCCGGGTCTACCTCAACGACGACGTCGCCGGGCCAGGAACCGGCGACGGCACGTCCTGGACGGAGGCGGTCCCCGAGCTCGCGGTGAGGTTCCTCGCCGACATCGTGCCAGCGGACCTCGACGGCGACGGTGACTCCGACGTGGTCCTGGGCGGCGCGTCGGGAGGCAGGTTCGTCTGGTTCGAGAACGTCGACGGGAGCGGGACAGCGACGGGTTGGGAGGGTCACGTGATCTCCGGGGGCCACACGGCTGCCGGGCTCCCGACGGTCGCGGACGTCGACGGCGACGGGGACCTCGACATCGCCGTCGGCGTGGGAGGGACCTCGAATCAACTGGTCTGGTTCGAGAACGTGGATCTCGGAGGGTCCGGGACCGGTAACGCCTCGTCATGGACCGAGCATGTGATCAGCGCCCTGGATGTCCCGGCTCTGCGCGCTGGCGACCTCGATGGTGACGGTGACATGGACCTGGCCGTAGTCGCCGAGTCGCCCGACGCCTGGATCGCGCTCCTCAATGACGATGTCGCGGGCCCGGGCACTGGCGACGGGACATCCTGGACCCAGGCGACCATCGCCTCGCTGAGCGACCCCACCCGGGTGGAGGTCGCGGACCTGGATGGAGATGGCGACCTGGATGTGGCGGGGACGCGGGCTGGCAACACGGCGTACGCGTTCCTCAACGTGGACCAGTCAGGGCCCGGCACAGGGAACGGCACGACCTGGACCCAGATCGTCGCCGGGAGCGGCTCCTTCAACATGGGCCCCATTGAGAGCGCGGACGTAGACGCGGATGGTGATGTGGACCTCGTCCTCACCGCCTTCAGCCCCACCGGCGTCTTCTGGCTCGAGAACGTGGACGTCGCGGGCCCCGGCTCCGGGGATGGCACGACCTGGAGCCCCGTCTCCATCGATGCGACCTTCGCCAATCCGAGCTCGGTGTCGGTCGCCGACGTGGACGACGACGGGGACCTCGACGTCCTGAGCGCGGGGGTCGGGCTCGCGGGCGAGTCCTGGTTCGAGAATCTGGACGTCGCCGGGCCGGGGACGGGGGATGGCAGCGGATGGATGGAGCACGTAGTCACCTCCGTGTTCGGGGTCGGTCGGACCATGCGCCCGGTGGATGTGGACGGCGATGGGGATCTAGACTTCTTGACCGCCGAGTTTGGTCTGCTCCGCTGGATTCCCCAGGGGACCGGCGGCCCCGTGAGCACGGCGCCCGTGGCAGATGCTGGCGGGCCCTTCGCGGTCGACGAGGGTGGCTCAGTTTCCCTCGACGGCTCGGGATCGAGCGATGACGGGACGATCATCGAGTGGGCATGGGACTGCGACGGGGACGGGACCTACGAGCTGGTCGCGGCGGCGCCGACGGGCTCGAGCTGCATGTTCGTCGACGACGGGGACGTGTGGCTCGGTCTGCGGGTGACCGACAACGATGGTGAGGTCGACACGGACCTCGCGCTGGTGACCGTCGCGAATGTGGCGCCCACGATCACCACGGCAGCGGCCACGGCGGCCACCGAGGGGGTGCCGTGGACCTACGCCCCGACGGCGACGGATCCGGGAGCCGCCGATGTGCTCACATGGTCGCTGGGGGCCGGAGCGCCCACCGGCGTCGGGATCGATGGAGGAACCGGGGTGGTCAGCTGGACTCCGGGCTGGACCGACGTCGGGCCGTGGCCGGTCACGATCGTGGTCGCCGACGGCGACGGGGGTGAAGACAGCGAGTCCTTCGACCTCGTCGTCGCGTTCGCCGACGGGGAAGGGGACGGTCTCCCGGACACGTGGGAGCTGATGGTGGGACTCGACCCGACCGTCGACGACGCCGGAGACGACGGCGACGCCGATGGGCTCGACAACCTCGCCGAGTGGCTCGGGGGAACGGACCCGAACGTGTTCGACGGGCCGCCCACGCCCCAGCCGGTCGCGCCCGTCGACGGTGCCGAGGTAGCGCTCCAGCCGGTCCTGAGCTGGGACCCGGTGCTCGACCCCACGGGCGACGTGGTGACCTACGACGTAGAGGTCTGGCTCGACGCATCGCTCTCGTCGCTGCACGGGATGGAGTCGGGCCTCGCGGCCACGAGCTGGGAGGTGGACCCGCCCGCCCCCGACAACGCGGACGCCTACTGGCGGGTGCGCGCCGCCGATCCCCACGTGTCCTCCCCCTGGAGCGACCTGGAGCCCTTCTTCGCGAATGCGACGAATGACGCTCCCCTCGCGCCGGTCCTGCTCGAGCCCCTCGGCATCCAGGTCGATACGGCCCAGCCGACCCTGCGCTGGGCGGAGGCCGTGGACCTGGACCGGGACACGCTCGACTACAGGGTGCAGCTCCAGGGTCCTGATGGGAGCTCAGTGCAGGAGCTGGTCCCTGCCCTGACGGAGTGGACCGTCGCGGACGCCCTGGAGGAGGACGCCACCTACACCTGGACGGTCAAGCCAATCGACGAGCACGGAGCTGAGGGGCCGAGCAGCCAGGTGGGTACGTTCTCGGTCTCGACGAGCAACGGAGCGCCAAGCGCGGTCGTCTGGCTCGCGCCCGTGGACGGGGCCGCCCTCGAGGAGGTCGCGCCGATGCTGGAGCTCTCCACGTCGGTGGATCCGGAGGGCGGCGCTGTCACCTACGTCGTGGAGCTCGCGACCGACGCCGGGTTTGCTGAGGCGATCTCGCTGTCGGGCCTGACGCCCCAGTTCTCGTTGACGGAGCAGGGGGGCCCGCTCGGTGAGAACCGCACCTGGTTCGGCCGGGCCCGGGCCGAAGACGCTGATGGAGCGGCGTCGAGCTGGGCGCAGGTGAGCTGGTTCGTGAGAGGGCCCAACGACCCGCCCGCGGTGCCCTCGGTGGTGGCTCCCGCCGAGGGTGAGCCACTCTCGGTTCTGGTCGCCGGGCACTCCACGGATCCAGAGGGGGACTCGGTGGCCTATGAATTCGTCGTCGCGAGGGACGCCGCCCTCGAGGACGTGGTGCTTCGCTCGGACCTCCTACCCCCGAGCGCCGGGCCCGAGGGCACGGCGGACCAGACCTCGTGGGCGCCGGAGCTCGACGAGGCGGGCGACCTGTACTGGTCGGTGCGCGCGGTGGACGACCGGGAAGCCGCGTCGGACTGGGCCGACGTCCGGGCCGTGGATGCCGGCTGTGGCTGCGCGACGACGGGTCGCGGTGGGACCGGCGGCTGGCTTGGACTGCTGCTGCTGCTCGGGTGGAGGCGGCGCCGGGCTTGACCGACGGCTCGCGGCGGGGCCCGCTCAGCCCGAACTCTCGGTGACGCCGGCGCTGAAGGCCCTCCAATCAGACTCGACCGGACCCGCGCACTCCTGCTGTTAGCCTCTCCCGGTGAGCTGGGGAGCCGAACCATGGATCTGTGAGGCGTGCGGCCGGAGGTATTCGACGAGCGGGTTCTGCGACGACTATCCGTCCGAGCCCCGGCTGGACCTGAACGACCAGGACGTCGTCCTCATGCTCGAGGAGCAGGATCAGCGACGACGCGAGCGAAGATTTGCCGCGATGTTCCTGGTCGCCATCGCGCTCGGACTCCCCTTCGCGCTCTGGTCCGGCTGGACCGGAGCCCGCGACTCGGGGAGCTGGATCCGCGGCTACTGGAGCTACATCGTCGCCCTCGGCTACCTGGGGTTGGCCCCGGTCGTCTTGGCGGGGTGGTTCCCCGCACGACAGGTCCTCCCCCGGGGCCCACGGCCTCTCCGCCTCGACTGAACCGAGGAAGAGGAGGAGCCGCATGTCCCCGAGGGTACTGTGAGCACGCCATGGACGAGGAGGCTCCCCCGCACCACCCCCAGAACCGCGCCTCCTCCCCGTCGAAGCTACGGCGCGGAGGGCGGCACTGCCCTGTGTGCCTCACCCCTCTGGGCAAGGTCAGCTCTGGAGGTCGCCGCCGTCGTTCCTGCACCGTCTGCAACGCCGTGCGTGGCGACGACGCGTGCCGGAGGTGCGGAGCGCAGGCTGTGTGGCGGTCGAAGCAGCGCTGCGCGTGCGGTGCGTGCGGACTCGTGGGCCCGGCGGACGAAGTGGTCGGCCCCTGAGGAGGTTCGCATGCAGGTGCGGGGCATCTCCGGAGGCGGAGGGTTGAAGCTCAACTAGCTGAGGGCGTGCCCCTACTCGACCACGTCGAACAGTTCCCGGTAGGGGAAGTCCGAGCCGAGGGCCTGCAGCTCGGCCATCACGTGGCGGTCGATCGCGGCCTGCTGATCCCGATCGTACAGCTCGCCCGCGTTGCCGGACTTGCCGCTGCGCAGCATCTTCGCTGACCGCCCTCCCGCGCCCGTCAGCGGGAAGATCGGCGGCGCGAACCGCTCCTCGTGCGCCTTCATCCAGGCGTACCCGCTCCGCTCCACCACGGCCGCCCTCTCCGGGTCGGTGAGCTCGACACCGAGCAGCGCCGCGACCGCGTCCACCGCCGTCCCCAGGTCGCGCTGCATGTCCCGATACCGAAGCAGAAGCGCGTTGGGCTCGTCTCGGCGGCGCCAGGCCTCAGCGAGGTATCTACCGATGGAGCCGGCGCCAAACCGCGGCCCGAGGAACCGGGCGAGCCACTGCTCGGGCGTCACCAGGTGGGCGATGCCCATGACCATGGGGAGGAAGTGGTACGCCGAGACGACGATCTCCTTGGGGTCCCGGAGCACCGCGATGTACTTCGCCTCGGGGCCCCAGGGCAGGTAGTTCCAGGACACCGCCGTCTTGATCACCCGCTTACCTGTCGGGGCGTCGTCGGCCATCGACCGGTCCCCCAGCGTCGGCAAGCCGAGGACCGGCGCCTCGGGCCAGGCGACGAGGTCGTGGATGTGTTCGAACTCGGCCGCCCCGCGCCAGATGATCTGCTGGCAGATCTGCAGCGCCCAGTTGGTCCCCGACTTCGTGTAGGTCGCGACGAAGACGTCCCGACCATCGGGTTCGAAGCCGTTGAACGGCCGGCCCTTCTGGGCCTTGAGAGCGGCCCAGAGCACGAAGTGCAGCGTCTCGTGCCCCCGCCCGAACACGCTCCCGAGCCGTACGAGCAGCGACGGTGCCAGGCCGGGACTGAGTAGAGGCTGATTGCGAAAGCGCCCCGTCATTTCCCAGGCTCCGCCGATGGTGACCCCGGGAAGGTACTCGTCCGCCACCAGACCCTCGACACCTGACGAGGGGTTTGGAGCGCGGCTACTGCCAGGGCGTAGGCAGGTAGTGCGTCCCTCGCGCCCACTTGTAGCAACCTCCGCCGCTCAGGCCTCCGCCGCCGGGGAGGCAGGAGTCCTGGGCCATGCAGGCTTCGAAGTCGTAGACGGCGAGGGGGGTGGTCCAGCACCAGGGCTCGACGTTCTCCTGCCAGTAGCACTGGATCCCCTCGGTGGGGGTGCAGGAGGAGTCGACCGTCGTGTCGAGCTCGGTGGGGACGTTCACGTTGGCCGCGGAGTCGTCGTCGTCGGCCGCGTCGTCGTCGTCGGCTGCGTCGTCGTCGTCAGCCGCGTCGTCGTCGTCAGCCGCGTCGTCGTCGTCGGCCGCGTCGTCGTCGTCGGCGTCGTCGTCGTCGTCGGCTGCGTCGTCGTCGTTGGCGGCGGAGTCGTCGTCGTTCGCGGAGGGGCAGCCGAGGCCGAGGGTCAGCAGGAGCAGGGTGAGCAGCAGGTGCAGTCGCACAGGGAACCTCCGTCGACGGACCCGCGCGCCCGAGCGCCCGTCACCCGAACAGCGTACCGCAGGGCATCGCCCCGCCCTCACGCCCCCCGGAGACGCGCCTGGTCCGCCCCGCGCACGAACCGGTCGAGGCCGTACCGGCGCAGGTCCTCGGCCAGCTTGCCGATCCCTTCGTAGTTCGGGCAGCCGGCGCAGTGGTCGCCCAGCAGCTTCGCGCCGTTCTCGAACGTCATGCCCCCGTGGGCCTGCAGGTCGCGTGCGGCGTTGCGGAACGCGCGGTAGCGGCCGCCCTGCCAGATCTCCTTGAAGCTGCGTTGCTCCAGCGAGTCCACCACCTTCGGCGAGCAGCAGAACGACACGTCCCCGTTCGTCCAGGTGCGCGAGAACGTCCACCCCACGTAGCAGCCCTCGTCCGGCGTGCGCCCGTGCCCCCACACCCCCGAGCCCACCTCGAGCGTGGCGAGCTGCCAGTCGATGTTCGGCACGATCGTCGGCCCCCCGGCGGCCTCGCGGCGATGGGCTTCGGCGATGTCGGCGCGCAGCTGGTCTATCTGGTCCGGCCGCAGCCGCAGCTGCCGGTTGTACGGCTGGACGTGCTGGAGCTGGTACCGCACGTGCTCGGCGCCCAGCTCCCGGGCCTGCTCGTAGAACGGCAGGACCTCGTGGGCGTTCAGGCTGTTCACCACGTCGACCATCATCACGCGCGGCGTCTGCACCCCCCGCGCCTGCTTCAACTCCGTCAGCGCCCGCACGTTCGCCCGCACCTCGTCGAGCTCCTCGCGGCCGTCGTGCCCGGGGTGGATCTCCTCGTAGACCTCCGGCGAGGCCGAGCTCAGCGAGACGTAGAGCAAATCGAGCCCCGCCTCGACGATCGCGTGGCGCGCCTCTTCACGGACCAGCACTCCGTTGGAGAACAGCGTGCAGCCCAGGCCCCGCGCCTTGATCGCGCGCACCATGTCCAGGCAGCGGGGGTGGAGCAGCGGTTCCCCCTTGCCTGACAGCAGCACGTCCTCGCGGGCGTCGAGGTCGTCGAGGTCGTTCACGAGGGCTTCGAAGGTCGACCAGTCGAGCATCTCGGAGCGCCAGGCGGCGTCGAACTGGTCCGCGTCCGCCCGGTCCTTCGACAGCGGGCTGTGGAACCAGCAGTAGATGCAGTTCACGTTGCAGGCGTTCGCCACGTCCACGTGCACGGTGTGGGGTCCGCGGAAGACGCCCCCGGTCAGCGCGCCCAGCAGGCGGAGCAGGATCCCCCGGTTCAGAGGGTCCACATGGCCGGCGACCGTGGCGAGCAGGTCGAGCAGCTCGCCGTCCGGCGCTCCGACCTCCACGCCGTACCCCTGCAGCGCGCCACGAACGTCATCGAGCCAGCGCTCCAAGGCCGCGGGCGCGTCATGGAGCGGGGCGGCGGTGAAGGCCGGGATCGCCGGCGCTCGGCCCGCGCCCACCAGGTACGCCGCCGTCTCCGCGGTGCGGTGCAGGTCGGAGAACGTGTCCCGGTCCACGGGGAGGACCACCCGTCGCGTCCCGCTCGCGAGCGCTCCCACCACCTCGGCCCAACGCGGGAGCCCTGCGTCGTGGGCGCGCTCGTCGTGGGACGTGGCGTCAGCGCCGAGGAGAACCACCTCGGTGGGCGAAGGCGCAGGCGACGGTTGAGCAGTCCGACGTCGCTGGAGGAGGGAACGGAGCACGGCGCGGTCAGTCTAGGCGGGCTCCCGGACTGGGTGCTCCGATTCGCGAACTCCCAGAATCCCTGCCGGTCTCAGGCAGGTCCCACATCTGGCGCCGCGGCGTCGAAGATGACCTGGGTCCGGTTCTTCACGCGCCCGAACGGCGGCATGACCAGCTCTCGAAGCACCGTCCTCTCCACGATCAGATCCGGGTTGGAACGGGCCGCGTGCTTCGGGGGCAACGCGGCGATCTCGTCCGCGGAGAACGGACGGCCCACCCGCTGTCGCTGCACGAAGGTCCCGCGCTTGAAGAACGCCGGATAGTCGTTCCAGTTGACTCCGACCGCGTGCAGCAGGTCGTGCAGCTGAGCCCCGTCCCGGTTCATGAGCTCCCCGTGGCTGTAGTGCTCGCGGGCCGCCATCGACAGGGAGTTCTTCGTCGCGTCGCGCTCCCTCCACAACAGGGTGTTCGCTGCCTCGTCGCGGTTCGGGACCGACCAGACGCGGGCGTCGAAGATGGCGGGACGGTCCCGCCTCTCGGGGATCCGCTGCGCGACCTCCGCGTTGAAGAACGCGGTCGTCATCGACGCGAGGATGGACGCCAGCTTCTGGAGGCGTCCGTCGAGGAACAGCTGCTGCTTCGGGTCGCTTGTGAACAGGACCAGCGAGATCTCGTCGCTCTGCGTGTAGCCGATCACCGCGCCGGTCTCGTCGACCAGGCGCTTCGTCGTCTCGATCATCGCCCGGGAGAGGCGCTCGTCGTAGGGCCGCGCGAGGCCGTTCGTCCAGCGGCTGAATCGCTTGCCGTCGATGCGCACGCAGGCCGGCACCAGCGGCATCAGCCGTCGGCCCGCTTCGCGCTTCTCGTATCGCTTCATGCGATCGCCCAGGGGCGTCTTGTCGCTCATCTCACACCCTCACTACTTCGTCGAAGCCCTCGTCATCGCCGACGGGCTCGAGCTTGGCGAACGTCCCGCGCACCGCGACGTCGGGAACGCGCGCCCTCCCCTCCCGCCTCGCGTTGCGGGCGAGCGCATCGTCGAGGCTCGCGTTGAAGACGACCGCGCGCACGCGGAACCCCGCCGCCCTCGCCAGTGAGACGTACCGGGCGCGCGAGGACGCTGTCGGGTTCGTGTTGTCGACGACGAACGGCTGCCCCACCGCCAGGCAAGCGTGGAGCAGGACGCTCTCCCGGTGACGCGTACGGAGCATGTCGAGGTTGATGCGGACGTGCGTGTTCGCGCAGTGGGCCTGGTACCAGGTCGACTTCCCCGCTCCCTGGGGCCCAACGAGGACGATGGCTTCCATCTCGTGCTCCTTCAGGACTGAGGATAAGCCGTCGCCTCGTTCGCTCTCTGTGCCAGGGGTGGAGACCTGACATGGCTGCGCGGACGCCGCGCGCCGGGCATGGCTGCGCGGACGCCGCGCGCCGGGTCCATGACCCATGCCGCCTATGCTCGTCGCGTGCTGCGCGGCTTCTTGTGTCTGACCCTCGTCTTCGTGCTCTTCGCCGCCACGGACGCGGAGGGCCGCGATGTCGACCGAGGCGGCGTCCTCAGTGTCGGTCTCCAGTGGAACCCCGAGCCGCTTATCGGCCTGGGCAGCGGGCCCCGCCTGGGAGGCCGCGTCGGGGTCTGGCCGTTGGACGTCTTAGGGATCGAGCTCGCCGCCGAGGGGCTGGACGCGGAGGTCCCCCGTCCGGTGATGGAGGAGCTGTGGCCGCTGCTCCCCGTCGGAGTCACGGGCGAGGAGATCTCGAGCCTCGCGCGGTTCGGCGCTGAGCTCGTGCTCTCTCCGGTGCGCGGTCTCGTGGTCCCGGGGCTCGGTGGCCCGGCCGGGGGGATGGAGCTCCTGCTCGGCGGGGGTCTCTCGTTGCGTCTCGACCGCCACCGACTCCGCGACGGTCTCTCGGCTGTCGTCGCCGACTCACAGGTTCGCTTTCTCCGGCCGGGGGTGAGGGTCTTCGCCGGCGGTCGCTTCCTGGTGGCCCCCCGCCTCACGGTGCGACTCGATCTGGGCGCCATGGCCCACACCATGCGCCTCGCCGTAGACCCCTGGGGCCGCGAGGACGGGACGCGCGCCCCCCGCGGCGGGACCCTCGGCTGCGTCGAGGAGGTCGTGGAGTGCAGGAACTTCGTGGACTTGGGAGTACAGGCGCGGCTCTCGGCCGATGTGTGGCTCGGCCCTCCCCCCGTGAGGCAGCTACGGCCGCGCGTGGGGCCCGAAGACCGGGCGCTGATCCTGAGTCGTGACCAGGTGGCCATCGGCCTGGTCGGAGGCGTGACCGGAGGTCCCCTCCACGAGGCCTGGGCCGCCGCTGGCCTGCGGGTCACGGTCCTCGCCCGCGGCTTCGTCGGGGTGGACGTCCTCGCCCTCGACGTCTTCGAGGGCGGCCCGATGGGGGGCCTGCGGCGCGACGTCTGGCGGCTGCGCGAGCTCGGAGCCGTCCTGCCGCCGAGCTCGGTGCTCATGGGCTCCGCGGAGGTCGCGGCGATGGTGGTGCCCGTGCGTGGCCTCCTCGCGTTGCCCGGCGGGGGCGTGGGGGAGGTGGCGGCGCACCTGCGGGCCGGCGGCGGCGTCGTGGGCACGCGGGATCAGCACAACGGCATCTTCGACTCCTGCAACAACTTCACGCTGAACCCGGCCACGGGAGTGCCGGAGAGCCCGGATCCCTCGTGCAGCCGACGCACGGAGATCCAGCCTCTCATCGCCGTCACCGGCGTCGGGGTGCGCCTGTCGCTCGGGGGGCTGCTCCTCCGCCTCGACGTCGACGGCTACATCCACCGGGAGGACTACGTCGACGAAGGGGCCACCGGCACGGAGATGCGCGGCGGCGCCCGGATGACCATGACCCTCGGCGGGACGTTCCGCCTGCCACCGCCTTGACGGCGAGCTCTCTCGAGGTTCGGACGAGCGCGCGACGCGACCTCCCCCTGACCCTGTTCGGCGGTCGCCGCGGTACGCTCCCATGATGCGCACCTCCCTGCTTCTCGCCCTCTCCCTGCTCCTCCCTTCAGTCGCGGCGGCCGAGACCACCCAGCCGGCGGAGACGACCCGGCCGTCGGAGACGACGCAGCCCTCCGAGACCACCCAGCCGGACGACGCCGAGGATGCGCCAGCTGGGGAGGCGCGGGTGGGGGCGGCGGCGCCGGCGTTGTCCATCGAGGGTCCCAATGGGACCGTCTCCCTGGCGGACTACGCGGGCAAGCCCGTCGTCGTCGCGTTCTTCGCTACGTGGGACAAGGCGAGCCCGAAGCTGCTCGATGCCCTCCAGCAGCTCCACACGGACCACGCGGGCAGCGGGCTGGTCGTCCTCGCGGCCTCGGTGGACGACGTGCGCAACAAGGCGAAGGTTCGGCCGTGGGTCGAGGGCCGGGGCCACACCTACCCTCTTCACTACGACACGGGCGCGAAGAACGCGATGGTGTGGGCGGGACCGAACCGCCTTGCCTTTGCGGCCGTGGTCGGCAAGGACGGCAAGGTGACGCACGCCGAGGCGGGCTCGGTGCCCGCGACCTTGGCGGCGCTCGTCGCGGCGGCGAAGGCGGCTCTCTAGAAGGCCGAGCGAGCTCCGACCTAGTACGTCTCCAGCGCCAGCCCGTACGCCGTCACGCCCGCCGCCTGCTGGCAGGTGACCTCGATGTCCGCAGTGGCGCCGGCGGGGACCGAGCCCAGGATCGTCTCCGGGTTGTCCGTCGTCTGACCGGTCCCGCCCGGGTTCATCACCACGTCCAGGTCCGCGGCGACGGGCTCGAAGAGCAGCGTGAGGCGGGTGGGGTTCGGGCCGACCTTCTGGAAGTTGTAGATGTCCCGGTCGGTCGTGCAGCCGTCGATCGTCCCGAGGACACAGAGACCGGGTTCCTCGAGCTGCCCCAGCCAGATCGCGTCCGAGCTCTCCACCTCCGAGAACCACGGCAGCTGCACGTCACTGCCGATGCGGTTGCGCTCGCAAAGCCCCGGGGGGCTCGTCCCGTAGTCCGGCGGCGTGTCCGCGCGCGGGACGGCGTCGCGGATCAGTACCGCTCCCTGCACCCCCGGCGCGTTCAGGGTGTAGCCACGGCCCTCGCCGGCCCCGCCCGTCGCGTCCCAGACCTCGACGAAGACCCAGCCGGGCTCGTCCACCTCGACCCCCACCTGGGGGCAGCCGTTGGGGTTCGCGCAGAGGCAGTCGTCGAGGCCCTCGTCCCAGTCGGAGGCGTCCTGCCACATGCGGGCCTCGGGGGCCCAGTCGCCGTCGTCGTCCCGCACCTGGAGGTCCTCGAAGTCGTCCGTGACCCGGAGCGCCCAGACGTCCGTGGCTCCCGCGTCGGGACCCAGGACCCCGGCGGCCGCCTGGGGGAAGGTCTCGCAGACCCCATCGTCGTCGTCGCCGCCGCCGGGTCCCCCGTCGCACAGGAGGTTGTGGCGGCTGCACGGCGTCTCGAGGCAGCCGGGCAGCAATAGAAGCACCGAGAGGGCGAGGACCGCGCGGAGAGGGAGCATCATCGTCCTCACTTCTTCTTCTTCGTGGCGAACAGGACGCCCACCGGGATGCAGACGGCGCCGCCGACCACAAAGCCGATGCCTGCGCCCAGGGAGCCGTTCGCCGCCGCCGACGCTGCCTGGAGGTCCGCCGCGTCCTGCTCGCTGAGACCGAACTGCGACTCGTACGTCTTCCAGTTGTTCTCGGCGCCGCGCGCGTACCCGGAGTAGCCGAGCAACCCGACGCCTCCCGCGAGGAGCGCCCCGCCGACCGAGCCGATGACGATGCCGAGCATCTTCGTGTCCGCGTTCTTTATGGAGAGGTCCGGGCGGTTCTGGATCGCCGCTGCCTCCCGCGCCGCGTTCACCGCCGCCTGCTCCTCGGCCCGGCGCGCTGCTTCCTCGGCTTCACGCTTCTGCTTCGCCTCGAGGAGCTCGCGCTCGCGGGCGAGGCCCGTGAGGTTGGTCAGCGCGAAGGTCGTGGCGTTCACCGTGCCGCCCTGGAGCACGATCTCCTGGCTCGCGCTGCCGAGCGTGGGGTGCTTGACCGACAGGATCGCCTTGCCCCCCCGCAGGCTGAGGAACTTCTGGGGCCGGGCGACGAGGATCTTCGTGTCCGCGTCGCGCTTCGTGTTGCTGCTGTCGATGGGGAGGTCGCGCAGCTGCTCGAGCTTGTCGCCCTCCACCATGCGCACGCTCGCCTCGCCGCCGGACGGCAGGTTCACCACCGTGAGCGCCGCCGGCTGGTGCTCCTTCGGGTCGAACACGACCTCGCCGTCTCGCGGGATCTTCACCGGAACGTCGAGGCGGCCGAACTCCGTGCGGACGCGCAGGGTCACCGTCGTCGCGGTGAGGCGCAGGGCCTCGCTCGGCGCGAGCGAGAGGGGCTCGTCCTCGCCGGTCACCCACACGCCGAAGGTGCCCTTGTCGTAGGCGGTGGCCTTGAGGCGCCCATGGCCGACGACGCTCGGGGTCAGCGCCAGGTCCCGCGTCTCGCCCTTCTTGAGGCGCTCCACGGCGACCGTCTCCGTCTCGATCCCGTCGCCCGCGACCTCCAGCGACAGGTCCTGCCCGGTCGGCAGATCGTAGAAGCCGATGCGCCCCCCCGCGGCGGGCAGGGGCTCGATGATGGAGCCGCCGACGGACATGGTCAGCACCGGCGCGCTCGTCTGGCCCGCGTCGGCCACGTCGATGATCAGCGTCGCGAGGCTCTCCGACAGGGCGTCGATGAGCTCGAGGACGCTGCCGTCGTTGCCGCCCAGGTACTGGTACCGGCGGTAGGAGATCGCGGCCTCGCGCGTGTTGTTCGCGCAGCGCGCGGCGTCCCCGGCGAGCTTCCAGCCCTCGGCGACGTCCGGGGCGGCCAGCGTGAGCTCCTTGGCCGCCGAGCGGGCGCTCTGGCAGAGGCCCGCGGCGAGGTTGGTGGTGACGCGCTCGCGGAACGCTTCGATGTCCTCGGCCGACAGCCCGCGACGCAGGCGCGCGTTGCGGGAGCGGGACCCGGACGCCTCGCCCTCGATCTTCGCGCGGACACGCTCCAGTGCCACGCGGGCCAGCGGGTCCTGCTCCTTCGGCGGCGCCATCTCGAGGTAGGCGAGCAGGGTCGTCTCGGCGAGGGGGTAGTCATTCAGGCCCTCGTAGGCCTGTGCCTTCACCAGCATCGCCGGGTGGTAGTCGGGGACGAGGCGGAGCGCCGACTCCGCGGAGCGGAGCGCTTTCTCGTACTCGCCGTCGGCGAGCTCCTCCTGGGCGAAGTCGACCTGCCGCTCCGCCTGCTGGTTGGCGTAGTCCGCCTGGGCCAGGGCGAGCGACGGAGCCGCGGTCAGCAGCAGCAGCGCGGCGAGGGCAGCGCGGAGCGAAGCGCGAAGGTGCATGCAGTCTCCTCACCTCCATTGTCCCGATGTTCGGCGCTCAGCGCCAGTTGGGGCCGGGTTGGGCCCGGTAACGCCGCCGCCGAGTCAGGGGTCGGTCCCTCGCTCCGGTGGCCGCCGCGGCTATCGTCCCGCCGTGCCCTTCCTCGACGCCTCCCCGTCCGCGCCGCCGCGCCGCATCGTCTCCCTCTGCCCGTCCGTCACCGAGACCGTCCACTGGCTGGGCGCCTGGGACCGGCTCGTGGGGCGCACCCGGTACTGCGTCCACCCGAAGGGCCTCGTCCAGGCCGTCCCTCACGTCGCCGGCACGAAGCGCCCCGACCTGCCTGCCCTCTTCGCGCTCAAGCCCGACCTCGTCGTCGCGGTGAAGGAGGAGAACCGCAAGGAGGACCTGGAGCACATCGCCAGCGCGAAGATCCCGGTCCTCCTCCTCGACCCGAACGACGTCGCGGAGGCCGCCGACGCGGCGCGCGAGCTCGGCGACGCTCTGGACTGCCCCATCGAGGGCGAGCTGCTGCGCCGCCGGATCCTCGGTGCCGCGAAGCAGGCCCGCCTCGCCGCCGAAGGAGCCCCCCGCCCCCGTGTCGCCTATCTCATCTGGTGGGACGCGCCCATGGGCGTCGGCGGCGGCACGTTCATCCACTCGATGCTCGAGGCCGGCGGTCTCCACAACGTCCTCGGCGACCAGGGGCGCTACCCGGCGCTCACCCCCGAGTCGTTGGCGGCCCTCGACCCCGAGGCCGTCCTGCTCAGCAGCGAGCCCTACCCCTTCAAGCCCCGCCACCGGGACGAGCTCGCCGCCGCCACCGGTCTGCCCGTCGACCGGGTTCACCTCGTGGACGGGGAGCTGCTGTCCTGGCATGGCGCCCGCACCCCCCGCGGGCTTCGCTACGCCGCGAACCTCTCCGCCCAGCTGCGCGGCGCCGAGCTGCCCTTCCCGGACGCCGATCTCCCCGCCTGAGCCCCGGAGCGTACGGCGCGTCGCAGCCGATCCGGCCCACGCTCACGCGATCGCTGGTTCCCCCCGCCCGGTTGGTCTGGTAGAAGCCCCGCCATGCTGAACTGGCTGTTCGACGAGCTTCGCTACCAGGCTGACCGGCGCACCCTCGCCTTCGTCGGCTTCTACATGACCCTCGTCCTCGTGGGCTGGAACGTGTGGCACCTGCTGCCGATGGGGGCGCGCGTCGCGTGGGTGGCCACCACCTGCGTCTTCTCGTTCTTCTGCGCGGTCATCACCCACAACACCATCCACGTGGCGGTCTTCAAGAAGCGCTCTTGGAACCGGCTGTGGCAGTACCTGATCTCCGTCTGCTACGGGCACCCGGTCAGCGCCTTCGTCCCGGGCCACAACCTGAGCCACCACCTGCACACCCAGTCGCGCCGCGACGTGATGCGCAGCACGAAGGTCAACTTCCGCTTCAACATCCTCAACCAGATCCTCTTCATGCCGGTGCTCGCCGGCGACATCAGCAACGCCGACTTCCAGTACGCCATGGCGATGCGCAAGGAGCGGCCGCGGTGGTTCGCCCAGTGGGTCCGCGAGTGGGTGTTCTTCCTCGCGGTGATGGGCATCTTCCTGGTGACCGAGCTCGGCTCGCTGCCCGCGGGCCTGTGGCCCCAGAGCCCGGGTGAGGTCCCGGCGTCCCTGTGGGGGCTCGTCGTGGGCATCCAGAAGTTCCTGTTCCTCGTGATGCTCCCGCACCTGTACGCGGCCTGGGGGATCATCGGCATCAACTACATCCAGCACGACGGCACCGACCAGGACCACCCCTACAACCACTCCCGCAACTTCGTGGGCAAGTTCGTGAACTGGTGGACCTTCAACAACGGCTTCCACGGCATCCACCACAAGAAGCCGAGCCTGCACTGGAGCCTCGCGCCGGCCGCTCACGCCAAGGAGCTGGCCCCGCACATCCACCCTGCGCTCGACCAGAGCTCGCTCATCGTCTACCTGTTCAAGGCCTACGTGTTCCCCGGCAAGCGGGTCATGTACGACGGCAGCGAGTACGTGATGCCCGAAGAGGGCCCCGACGAGGAGTGGATCCCCGGCAAGGGCGACACCCCGAAGAGCGTGTCCCTCGGGGCCGAGGCCGCCTGAGGCGCGAGGGGCGCGACGAAGCCGCGGCGGGTAGCCTGCCGCCGTGCTGATCCTCCACTCCTGGCCCGTCTCCCCGTACTCCGCGAAGGTCCGCGCGTACCTGCGCTGGAAGGGCGCCGCGTTCGAGGACCGCCCGCCGTCCGTCCTCGGGCTGCGCCGCGTGGCCAAGGCCGTGGGCCGGATGATCATGCCGACCATCGAGCGGCCCGACGGCTCCTGGCTCCAGGACAGCTCGGAGATCATCGACACCCTCGAGGGCGAGCTCGACGGCCCATCCATCACGCCGCCGGGACCGCGCCAGCGCCTCGTGGACCGCATGCTCGAGCTCCACGGCGACGAGTGGTTGCCGGTCGCCGCGCTCCACTACCGCTGGAATGTGCCGGAGAACGACGCCTTCGCTCGCCGGGAGTTCGCGAAGTACGGCGCGCCCTGGCTCCCCAACGCGCTCGGTCGCCTCGTGATCCGTCCCGTCGCCAGCCAGATGTCCGGCTATCTGCCGAAGCTGGGGATCGACGCCCGGACGCGGGAGGGGCTGGAGCGGTTCACCGAGGCCCAGATCGCCCGCCTCGACGCCCACTTCGCCGACCACCCGTTCCTGTTGGGGACGCGCCCGTGCATCGGCGACTTCGCCGTCTACGGCCCCCTCTGGGCCCACCTGTTCCGGGACCCGGGGACGACCGCGATGTTCGACGGTGCCCCCCACGTGCGGGGCTGGATGGAGAGGCTGCGCGCGCCCCGGACCGAGGACGGCGAGTTCCTCTCGGACGACGAGGTGCCGGCCACGCTCGAGCCCGTCCTGGCGGCGATGCTCGCGGAGCAGGGGGCCTACGTCGAAGCGCTCATTGGCGCCGTCAACGTCTGGTGTGACGAGCACCCGGACGCCAAGCGCATTCCCCGGTCGCTGGGCGACACGCCCTTCGTCATCGGGGGAACGACCGGCGAGCGGCGCCTCACCACCGAGCAGCTGTGGAAGATCCAGCGGCCCCTGGACGTGGCGACCGACGAGTCGACCGAGTGGCTGCGGACGCTCGGGCGCTTTGCCTGGGCCCCGAGGCACCGCGTCGTCCGCCGGGACTTCAAGGTGGTGCTGGACCGGTAGGAGCCTGGAGCGCGTTGGCGGACCGAGCCCCGTGAGGCCGGGCCGCCGACTGGGATTGGCCGATTCGCGGAGCTGGATCGGGCATCCGAGAGGCGAATCGGACGATATCCAGGCGGTGGATCCGGTCCGCGAGGCGACGGGAGCCAATGTGCTCCAGGCTCCTAGGCGCGGTCGACCTGCGCCTCACGGCGCGGAGCCGGCCCGCCCTCAGCGCTCGATGAGCACCACGAGGGAGCGTCCGCCGAGCAGGTAGGTGTCGTCGGGGTCGAGCAGCGCTTCCTCGCCGGGGGGCAGCCAGTCGCCGAGCCACGAGTGCGTGTCTGCGACGAGGTACCAGGAGTTGCCGGGCGCGGCCTCCGGCACGACGACGCCGAGGCCCTCACCCCAGCCGTTGTAGCCGACGAAGATCGAGGCCACGTCCGTCGGATCGACCTCGTCCGCGTCGAGGCGGAACCCGATGTAGTGGTTGCTCGGGTTGTCGAGGTAGGCGGCGTCCGTGCGGCCGGTGGGCGTGTACCACTCGATGAGCCACTGGCCGTCGCCGTCGCCGTCGCCGTCGGCGCGCCAGGTCTCGGGCCGCAGGGCGGCGTGGTCGTGGCGGAAGTGCAGGGCGTTGCGGACGAAGCGATGGAAGTCCGGGGCGTCCTGCGGTCCCGTCCCCGAGAGCCAGTTCCCCGGCGAGTCGAGGTTGTAGGAGTTGTTGTTGCACTGCTGCGTCCGCAGGAACTCGTCGCCGCCGTTGAACATGGGGACGCCCGCGCTCAGCAACAGCATCGCCATCCCGGTCCGGGCCGCCTGCACCTGCGCGTCCGCGTCGCCGCCCTGGTCCCAGGCGCGGTTGTTGGACGTGCCGCCATCCGACGGCCCCCAGGGCCAGGCCTGGCCGTTGTTGCGGTCGTTGCAGGCGTAGATGTCGGCGTGGGTCAGCCCGTCGTGGGCGGAGACGAAGTTCACGGAGGCGGACGGCCCGCGGCCGTCGTCGCCGAACAGCTCCCACGACCCGCTGAACCGGTTCGCGAGGGAGCCGGTGGTGACGTCCGTGATGCCGGCGAGGTTCTGGTCGGCGCGGATGTCGTCCCGGAAGTGGTCGTTCCACTCGGCCCAGCCGTCCGGGAAGTTGCCGATCTGGTAGGTCCCCCAGCCGATGCCCCAGGGCTCGGCGATGAGCTCCGTCCCTGGCAGCTCGTCCACGGCGCGCCGGAGCACCCCGTTGGGGTCGTTGCCGTCGAAGTTGAAGCAACCGCGGGCGCACGAGTTGCCGAGGATGGCGGCGAGATCGAAGCGGAACCCGTCCACGCCGAGCTCGACCCAGTAGGTCAGCGAGTCGATGACCATGTCCCGGCCGAGCTCGGATGCCACGTTCACGTTCGGCCCGACGCCGTTGTTGTCCACGTAGTAGCGGGCGTCGTCGGCGAGCTCGTAGTAGCCGGGGTTGTCGAGGCCGCGCCAGGAGAAGAGCGGGGCGATCCGGCCCTCGCCGTCCCAGTTCGAGGACTCGGCGGTGTGGTTGTAGACGACGTCGAGGTAGACCGAGATGCCCTCGGCGTGGAAGGCCTCCACCATCGCCCGGAACTCGGCGGTAGGCCCGCCGGGGCTGTCGTCCGCGGCGTAGCGGCGGTCGGGGGCGAAGAAGTTGAGGGTCGCGTAGCCCCAGTAGTTGTCGCCGGCGGTGGAGTCGGGGGTCAGGTCGTTCTGGTCGTTGAAGCTCTCGTGGACGGGCAGGAGCTCGATGGCGGTGATGCCCAGGTCGGCGAGGGCGGGGGCGCGCAGGGCGGCGCCGGCGTACGTGCCGCGCAGGTCCTCGGGGATGGATTCGTCGAGCATGGTGAGGCCGCGGACGTGGACCTCGTAGATCACCTGGTCCTTGAAGGCGCGGGTGGGGTGCGTGTCGGCGGCGGGGACGTGAGGGGGGAGAGCGAGGCCCTTCGGGACGATGGGCGCGGTGTCGACGAGGCGGTTGTCGGGGCCGCTCGTGAACTGGTGCCAGCCCTGGTGCCCCGCGTGCTCGATGTCGTGGGACAGCTCGCGGGCGCGGGGGTCCCAGAGCACCTTGTTCGGGTTGAAGCGGTGGCCGTCGCTGTCCACGTCGGTGACGAACCCGAGCTCGGAGCCGGGCGTCCACGCGGGATCGAAGGTCCAGTTCGGGCCCCAGGCGCGCAGGCCGTACCAGGCATCCGTCACGCCGGCGGCGTCGAGCTCGGCGCGGGGCACCTCAGCCACGAAGACGCCGCCCAGGTCATCCATGGGGACGGTCAGGACGGAGGCGGCGCCGAAGGGAGCAGCGAACACCTCGAGGTGCATGCGCTCGGCGGTGTCCGATGCGACGGCGACCTGGAGTGCGTCGGCGGTGAGCTGGCCCCCGAGGGGGAAGGAGGTGGCGACGGAGTCGTCGTCGTCGGCGAGGTCGTCGTCGTCGGCCGCGTCGTCGTCGTTGGCTGCGTCGTCGTCTTTGGCGACGGCGTCGTCGTCGTTGGCGGGAGGGGAGACGCAGCCGACGAGCAGCAGGAGAGGCAGGTAGCGAAGGGGTTTCACGGGCGTGACGCTAGCATGAGTCACGGGGAGAGGCGGGGGCGGGGGAGTCCGGAGTGGGGGGACCTGCGTGGCAGGTGGGGGGTAGATGAGACCTAGCGCTCGCGCACCCACACCCCGTAGGTGACGCCGCCGTCCTCGTCCTCGCGCTCCTGCCGGAAGCCCAGGCTCGCCACCACTGCGCTCGAGCGGGCGTTGGTCACTGCGCACCACGCCTCGAGGCGCGGGTTGCCTGCCTCGTCCGAGAGCGTCACCAGCGCCTGCACCGCCTCGCGCATGTAGCCGCGGCCCACGTGGTCGACGTGGAGCCAGTAGCCCACCTCGAGCGCGCCGGGGCCCGCCCGGGTCATGAGCATCACCTCGCCGACCAGAGCGTCGCCGACCCACAGCGCCCAGTTGAACGTCTCGCCCGCGTCGAAGGACTCGATGAACCCGGCGACCCGCTCGCGGGTCTGGTCCAGCGTCCGGGGCTCGTCCCGCATCCAGGGGATGAAGGGGCGGAGGTGCGCGTCGGAAGCGTCGACGGCGGCGCGCAAGGCGGGGGCGTCATCCAGGGCCCAGCGCCGGAGGAGCAGCCGGTCGGTGCGGAGCGCGTCCGGGAAGAGCTGCGCCACCGCGCTACTCGGCAGTCAAGGCGATGGCGAGCACCCCGAACTGGGGGATCCAGTGGGAGTGCGCCTGGTAGTCCTCGCGCCACAAGTCGGGGCGGGCGAGGTGGGCCTCCATGTGGTCGAGCCACAGGTCCCGGTAGCGCCGGTCGCCGGTGGCGCGGTGGAGCGCCCAGAGCCCCCAGGAGCGGCTGAAGTTCAGGCCGGCGGAGTGGGCGCGGGACGGGTCCTCGATGGGGGAGAGGGAGGGGTCGTCGGGGAGCCAGTCCGCGAGCCAGGCGTCTCGCTCCGACGCCGGCAGGAGCGTGGTGATCGCCAGGGCCTGGTGGAGGCAGGGAGGGAAGAAGTCGTCGGTGAAGGTCGCCTCGTCGGCGAAGTCGCAGGCGAAGGGCAGCACCGCGTCCCGGGTGTAGCCGGCGGCGAAGGCGGCGAGGCCCGGGTCGTCTGTCCAGGTCGCCCACAGGTGCAGGTTGAGGAGCGCCCAAGGGAGCGAGTCGTAGTCGTCGGAGTTGGCGAACACGTCCCAGGCGCCCGGGGGGAGCTCCTCGACCCAGTCGACGAGCTGGTCCGCGGCCGCGTCGCCGAGGGGGAGGGCGTCGTCGTTCCCGAGGGACGCACGCTCCACGACGAGGCGCAGAAGCCACGCGTGCCCGTAGGGGACCTCGCCGAACGGACGGCCCACCTCGACCTCGGCGAGCTCGGCGCTGATGGCTTCGGGGGTCAGCAGGCCGTCGGCGACGTCCACGTAGAAAGGGTCGTCGAGGAGTCCGCCGAGAGCATGCAGGGCCCAGACCCCGTGGACGGCCGAGTGCCAGTCCCAGCAGCCGCCGAAGGCCGGCGCCGACGTGTCCTGCTGTTGGGTGCAGTCGACGATGGGCTCGCCGAGGTCGAACAGCGCGTCGTCCCGGCCGTCGAGCCAGGCCTCCCAGCGGGGGTCGGGCGGCTCCTCGGTGTCGTCGATGGGGTCGCAGCCGACGAGGAGGAGCAGGACGACAGGGAGCAGGACGAGGAGGAGCGCGCGCACCGGAGGGGTCAGCCGTTGGGAGCGGTGGCGGTGTAGACGTAGTCCGCGCCGACGCCGTCTGCGCAGCCGATGAACAGCTGGAAGATGTCCTCCTCGATGGTGACGGTGTGGGTCTCCGGGCTCGGGCCGCCGTCGATGTAGTCGTAGATGAGGAGGCCGCCGGTGGAGTAGAGGATGGAGTCGAGGTCGGCGTTCGTGTCCCACGACAGGGTGAAGGTCCACTCGCCCGCGGGGAGCGCGACGTCGAAGTAGTCCTGGTCGGCGTTCTGGGTGGCACTGCAGTCGGCGCGGCCGACGATGCAGAACGAGCGCGCCAGGGTGCCGAGCTCCTGGGCGTCGGCCTGGTCGCCGTTGGGCTCCGTGTCGTCGAAGACCGTCCAGTCGGCGGGGCAGGGGCCGGCTGCGTCGTCGTCGTTTGCTGCGTCGTCGTCGTTTGCTGCGTCGTCGTCGTTTGCGGTGGTGTCGTCGTCGTCTGCTGCGTCGTCGTCGTTTGCGGTGGTGTCGTCGTCGTCTGCCGCGTCGTCGTCGTTTGCGGTCGCGAGGCAGCCGGGGAGGGCGAGGGCGAGGAGCAGCGCGAGGGTGAGGGTCCGCGCGGCGGTGTGCGGCGGCGCGGGGACGCGGGGCGCGGGGCGCGCGAAGGGGGTGGGGCGCATCACTGGCGGGCCGGGTAGATGCCCTGGACGCAGATGATGTAGTTCACCGGTTGGGCGTCGGGGGCGGCGGAGGGGGCGTCGCCGGGGGCGACGTCGGGGAGGGTGGGGAGCGCGAAGGTCACGCGCCCGTCGCCGCCGTAGCTGGTCCCGAGGATCGAGAACAGCGCCTGCCACTGGCTGATCGGCAGCTCCTGGCCGTCGCAGCGCATCCATCCGCGCGGCGCCCAGTTGGCGGCGAACATCCTGATCTCACCGAGCGTTCCTTCCACGACCTGACCTCCTGGGTCTCGCGCCCGCGTGCGGAGACGCGCCCGCGGGCAGCGTAGAGGGCGGAGGGGGTGAATGCCCGGGCCGCGGCTCCTCCGTCGCCTGCTGCGCCAGGTTGACCGGAGGGCGGGCCGTCAGGCCCGGTCCCGGGGGCGGGGCGGGCGGAGCCCGGCGCGACCGCGGACGGAGCGCGACTGCGCGACCCCGGAGGGGAACCGGTGCCGCGCGTGCGCGGCAGGCGCCCAGATCCGGCTCGGCTCTCGCCCGCCGCGGCCGCGCAGGCGCTCGGCTGTCGCTCAGCACCCCGTCCCGCTCGGTCGCGCAGCTCTCCCTCAGACCACCGATTCCCGCGCGAGCCCGCGCCCGAGGAACCCTGTGATGCTCGCCCTCGCTGCGTAGGCGCCTGCGTTGTGGATCACGATGCGGTCGCCCGGCTCGGCGCGGGGGAGCGGCACATCCCTCGCCAGCGTGTCCTCGGCGGTGCAGGCGGGGCCCACGAGCGTCACGAGCTCGGTGGGGCCTGGGTCGTTCGGGCTCACGCCGCCCCGGCTCCGCTCCTCCGCCGCCTCGGCCCGCCCCGCCACCTCAGCCCACCTCGACGCCCCGGCCCGCACCACCTCCATTGGCGGAGGCGCCCCATGCCGCATCCGCTCTGTGGCGAAGAGGAAGACGTCGATCCCGCCGTCCAGCACGAGGAACACCGTCCCCCGCACCTCCCGGCGACGCAGCACCGTCAGCCATAGCGTCCCCGCCTCGGACACCAGGTATCGCCCTGGCTCGATCGTGAACGCCGCCTGCGGGTGCGCCTGCCGGAACCGCCGTACCGCCGCCGCCATGCGCCGGCCGAGCGAGGCGAGGTCGAGCTGCTCCCCCTCCACGGCCACCCCGAGCCCACCGCCGAGGTTCGCCCACGGCGGCAGTCCCTCCTCGCGGACCAGCCGGTCGAGCAGATCCAACGTGCTCGTCCCATGCCGCAGCCAGGCACTCGCCGACGTGCACTGGCTGCCGCGGTGGACGTGGATCCCCCGCGGTCGCAGCCCGAGGTCGCGCATCCGCGCCAGGGCCTCCCCCAGCTCCTCCTCCGGAATCCCGAACGGCGACGGAACCCCGCCCGTCACGCTGCGAAAGGCGTGGATGCGCTCCTTGGGGTTCACCCGCACCGTCACCGGCAGCGCGCCCACGTCGCCGTCGCCGCCGCCCACCGCGCGCGCCACGTCCACGAGGTCCTCCGCCTCGTCGACCCCGCCGAGCACCACCGTCGCCCCCGTCCGCACCGCCAGCGCCAGGTCGTCTCGCGACTTCCCGGGCGACGTCCACTGCACCGCAGCGCCAGCGAACCCCGCCTCCCTCGCCGCGCGGAGCGCCCCGGCGGACGTCACGTCGACCCCGTCCACCAGCGGCTCCAGCGTCGCCAGCACGTCCGGGTGCCCGTTCGCCTTGCTCGCGTAGAGCAGCGCCACCTCACCCTCGAAGGCCGCCCGCACCGCGGCCACCTGGGCGCTCATCCGCTCCCTGGAGTAGACGAACCGCGGCGTGGAGTCAGCGCTCGGCCCGGCGCCCGGCTCGCCCCCGGCGCTCCCCACCCTTCAGCCGCGCAGGCGGAACACGGGCAGCGTCGCCGTCCAGCCGGCCATGTCCGCGCTCATGTACACGGGCGCGCCCGGCACCCCCGTCGAGCCGTCGGGCCGGTCGACCGTGCCCTCGGCCTCCAGCTTCAGCAGATGCGCGAGCACCTGGCGCGAGGCCAGCGGGTGGAACATCGCCGGCACGTCCGGGTAGATCGCCGGCACGAGGTCCAGCGGGCGCCCGCTCCGGGACTCGCGCGCGCCCAGAACCTCCACGAGCTGCTCCTCGCGCATCTTCCGGTGGGCGATGTACTCGAGGAGCTTGGCGTCGCCGTCCTCGATGAGCCCCCCGTGCGCGGGCACGATCGCCCCACAGCCCTCGGCGATGAGCCGCCCGAGCGTCGCCAGGTAGTCCGCCATGTCTCCCTCGGGCGGGTCGATGACGATCGTTCCCTGTCCCGCCACGAGGTCCCCCGCGATGACGAGCCGGGAGGCCTCCTCCCGAAACGCGAGGTGCCCGCGGGCGTGCCCCGGCGTGTGCAGCGCGACGAGGTCCACGCCGAGCTCGATGTCATGCACCGCGTCCGGCCGGTCCCCCTCGAACAGCTCGACGTCGATGGCCACCGCCCCGTCCAGCCGCGCCTTCGTCGCCGGGTGGGCGCACACCGGCACGTCCCACCGCGTCCGCGCGTCGTTCGCGCCGCCCACGTGGTCCATGTGGTGATGCGTGAGCCACACCGCGACCACCGTGCGACCAGCGTCCGCCAGCCACTGGGCCAGCCGCTCCTGCTCCTCGGGGTACGGCGAGGCGGGGTCCACCAGCACGACCTGCTCGTGCCCGACGACCGCGCAGTTCGTGTGCGTCGCTGGAGGCAGGGTCGGCGTGCGGAGGGGAACGACGTGGATGCCGGGCCCGGCCTCGAACGGCTCGTGCGGCGCGCGGTCGTCTTCGGTGATCGCGGTCATGCGCCGAACGTCTCGCGAACCACGTCGCTACTCCGCCGCCTCGCGCGGGCCCTTGTACGCCTCCATGCCGTCGTTGAGCGCGAACAGCTTGCGCCACCCGGCTGCGTCCAGCACGTGGGCGATCCCCGAGGCGCGCAGGCCCTGGTCGTCGGCGATGACGATGGGGACGTCCTTGTCCGGCAGCTCGTCGAGCCGGCCGTCGATCTGCTCGTGGGGGATGTTGATGGCGCCGGGGATGTGGCCGGCGCGCCAGTCGACCGCGTCGCGGATGTCGAGGATCACGGTGCGGGCGTCGTTCTCCTGGATCTTGCGCATCCCGTACGCCGACGTGCGCGGCGCGAGCCGACGCCCCTTGCGCCCCGAGCCCTTGAAGCCCGTCTCCCCCGAGCGCCGCGCCGACGCGAGCAGCGCCTGGGGATCGGGGAAGTCCTTCATCGCGTTGCGGACGATGCCCTTGCGGTCCACGAGGAAGACCGACCGGAACGTCACGGGGACGCCGGCGCGGGCGGTCTCGTAGGCCTCGGCGAGCTTGCGGTCCTCGTCCACCAGCAGGCGGACGCGCAGCGAGCACTTGTCGACGAAGGCCTTGTGGCTGTCGACCCCTGCAGGGTTCACCCCGAAGACGTCGTATCCCGCTGCGTCGAAGTCGTCGACGAGGTCCGAGAACTCCTTGAGCTGGCGCGTGCACCCGGGGGTGTCGTCGCCGGGGTAGAAGACGAGGACGTAGCCCCGCGACCCCTTCAGGTCCTCGCTGCGCACCCGCCCGCCGTCGTCCGTGGACAGATCGAAGGACGGCGCCTCGGAGCCCGCGCCGAGCAGCGCGGCGGGGCGAAGTGCGGTGGCGGCGAGGCCGAAGACCTTCTTGCGGAGTCCGAATCGAGACACGGCGCGCACTGTAGCCCGCACGCGCCGGGCAGCATCCTGCACGGCAACATCGCGCCGCCTCGCGTCCCCTCTCTCTTGGAGGACCCGATGCTCGACCTGTCCCGCCCCCTCACGCTCGCCCTCGCCGTCCTGACGCTCGTCGGGATGACCGCGTGTTCCAGCGACACCGTGCTCCGCGAGGCGCCGCCGCCGGACCCCGAGGAGGAAGGCAGCGGCAGCGGCAGCGGGCGGCCCGGCAGCGGAGGCGGCGGCTGGCCCGGCATGCCCGAGCTGCCCGGCGGACCCTGGGGCGAGCTCGATCCCGGAGAGATGCCCGACGTCTACTTCGTCGTCGCGTACGGCGACGTGAACTGCTGCTACGAGTGCGACGGGTTGTGGCTCGGTCCGCCGGACGAGGCCGACGACCCGGACCAGGACACGGACGGCCTCCCCCACAACTCCGAGGCGGACATGGCCTTCGGCTGCCCGGTGAACTACGCGATCGTCGACCTGTTCGGCCAGGTGGTGGACGAGTTCAGCCCGGCGAACCAGGACCAGGGGCAGATCTACTCCCACATCGATCTCGTCCCCACGGGGCCGGGCCGCTTCCTCGCCACGGTGCAGGGCTGGGGCGACATCTACTACCCGCCCGAGTACCCGAACCAGACGACTGAGGAGCAGTGGCCGCCCGAGGACGGCCCCATCGACCCCTGGGGCTGGGGCCCCTGGATCGCCTTCGAGATCGACGCCGTGAACCGCACCCAGGAGATGGTCGCGTGGCAGTCCCCGGCGGACTACCAGGTCGTGATCCCCGAGACCGGCAAGCGCATCGACGTGGGCGTCTACGGCGTCCAGGCAGCCATCGACCCCGTGGACCCCGACTGGCTCTACCTCTGGGGCGCGCGCTACGGCTGCGACGAGCCGATGCTCCCCCTGCGCGCCACCCATCGCTACGAGACGGGCGTGCTCGACCGGTTCTGGACCGGCGAGGACCTGCTCGGCTCCGACCTCGGCGCCTTCAACTGGTACCCCACCGGCTTCGCGGCGAGCATCGACGAGGACGGCGTGACCCACGTGGGCATGGGCCTCGGCGACAACGGCTGCACCGGCGCCTTCCAGCCCGTGCACCTGCTCGCCGACGTCGTCCCCGACGACGGGGCGGCGTGGGTCTCGGCGAACACACAGTCGTGGGCGACGACCCCCATGTCCTGGGCGCCCTGGTCCGGCGGCGCGGCCGTGCAGATCGAGTCGCCCTGGGATCTGCCCACCTGGCACGTCACCCGCCCCGAGGACAGCCGGTCCGGGCCGGTCCCGAGCCTCGAATACAACGTGCGCCCGGGCCCCATGCTCGACCCGGCGGGCCCCACCTTCGCCCTCGTGGGCAGCGACTACACGAACCCGAACCAGGACCGGATCGTCTTCGTGCACGGCGACCAGGAGGTCTGGTCGATCGACGCCCTCACCTTCGGGCTGCAGGAGCGGCAGGTCGCGATCCTCGACGTCGTCGTGCTCCCGCCGTTCGGGGACGACGCAGAGTAGGGAGCCCGCGCGCGGTGGTCGAAGAGACGACGACCGCGGAGTAGAGGGTTCGCGGAATCGGTGGCTATGTTGCCCGGGTGTCTTCGGACCCTCAGCAGCGCCGCCGCCGGGACGCCGGCCGCCACACGTTCGCGGACACGGTCGTCGCGCTGACGGAGATCGCGCCTCGCTTCCCACCGTCGCTGGTCGCCCACGGACTCGAGCTCACCCACTCGCTCCGGCGGACCGTCGGACGACGGGCGCAGGAGGCCTCGCTGTGGGAGGAGCTGCTCGCGCTCCGGCGGGGACCGGGGGCGGACAACTTCCTCGCCACTCCCCTGTGTGACCGACGCATCCCCGACGAGCTCATGCTCGAGCGGGCCATCGAAGCCCGGGCGATCGTCGACGCCCTCCGCGGCAACCGGCACGCCTTCAACGGACAGCCCCTCAACCGCGCGCTGGAGCACGGGTTCCTGCGGACGCGGCGGCTGGTCCTCTCGGACGAGAGCGTGCCGATCGTGGTGCGCCTCGGTGGGTGGTTCGCCGTCGTGGAGGTGCAGGACGAGCACCCCCGGCAGCTCGCCCTGGCCATGGAGGAGGCGCTGGTTCAGCGCGCCCGTCCGCTCCGCTCGCTCATGCCCGTGCGGGTGAAGGCGGCGGCGGTGGTGAGCCTCCTGCCGGTCCCCTTCAAGGAGGCGGCGCACCTGCACCGGGTAGGGGTCGAAGGGCCGTGGCTCGGCTGGTCCGAGACGTCGTCGGCGCCGCGGCTCGATGTGCTGAGCGCCCACGGCCTCGTCCTGGACGGCCCTGGGTTCTACTGCCTGCGGGCGGAGGTGCGGCGGCGGACGCGGGCGATGCGCATCGCCCTGGGGCTCGACCCAGTGGAGGAAGAGGACCTCGATCCCGACGAGGCGATCGCGATCCTCGAGGCCGCCATCGCCGAGGAGAACGAGGGGACGCTGTCCGACCTGGGGCTCGGCGAGGGGGCGGGGATCGTCCTGGAGCGCCAGGACCCATCGCTGGAACCCTTCCCGTTCCGGCACTCCTTCGGCGACGGGGATGGCCCCGAGCGCCCCTCCCGGCCGGACTGCGAGCCGGCGGAGCTGCCGGACCTGCTGGCGCTGCTGCCCGAGCGCCTCCAGGCACTGGCGGAGCGTCGGGCGATCGGCTGGGTGGGGCCCCGGCGGTTCCCCACCGGTCCGGCGCCGTCGCTGCGCTACGCCACCGTGCCGCGGAGCGCCTTCTCCATGGCCGACTTCGCCTATGCGTTCTGCCGCGCGCAGCACGATGCGATGGCGATCCACCATCCCGGCTACGACGGGCGAGGCTTCACGTTCGTCATCCCCCACGAGCCCCGGGACGAGGTGGGGCGCCGGAAGCGTGGGGTGCGCGCCGGGCCGGTCCTCTGCTCGTTCCGGACGCGACGCGGCGTCCCCGAGGCGGCGACGACCTTCAAGCGGCGCCTGGAGCGGCGGCTCGACGAGGCGGACCGGGGCGAGGACCTGCTGTCCCAGGTGCTCGACGACGTGCTCCGCGCTGCGGTGCCCGAGGTGGCGAAGGCGGCGCTGGTGCGGCTCGCGGAGCGGCTCCCCGGCGATGGCGGCACGTTCCTGACGGGCCGGGGTCTGGTGGCCTGGAGCGAGGTGCCGGACGAGTCGGTGGACCCCTTCGCGGAGTACGGCGGGGTCTACGAGGGCTTCTTCACCGGGTCGTGCCACGAGCGGGGCGGGGTGTCCCTGAGCGCGGTGGACCGCGGCTGCCGGCGGGACCTGTGCGCGGTGGGCAGCGGTGTGTTTCGACGCAAGCCGGTGATGGACCACTTCTGGCGACGCCTCGCGTTCTTCCTGAGCGACTCGGCCCTGTAGGGCCGCGGCGGCGCGCGCGGTTGTGCAGGGCCCCGACGGCGCGCCCCCCAAGAGCGCGAGGCCCCCTCACCATCTGGCGAGGAGGCCTCGAGCGCGGCGCGGGTTCGCTCAGCCGACGCAGAGCTGGTGCACCTGGGTGACGGACCCGGCCTCGATGGGGAAGCTCAGGGTGTGCCCGTTCGGGCCGGCCCAGCCGCTCAGCTCGGCGCAGAGCCCCTCCACCTGGTAGGTCGCGTCGTAGATGCCGGGCTCCAGGTTGATGACGATGGGGCGCGAGCCGGTGACCTTGCGGATGCCGCCGTCCTCGCCGGTGATGGTCCACTCGGGGAGCATGTCGTAGACGTTGCCCTCGGCGGTCACGCGCGAGGTGATGAACTGAATGGCGCCGGTGCCCTCCGGCAGCGCGATGCCCTCCGGGACGGGGTTGAGCTCGAGGCCGATGCCGTCGTAGCGCTCGCGGTCCACGGGGACGAGGAGGGGGCGGTAGCCGGTGGCCTCGATGCGGACGACCTCGCCGATGCCGGACTGGAGGCCCGGGAGGACGAACCCGCCGTCGCGGTCGGGGCTGGCGCAGGCGTAGCCGCCGTCGATGCAGACGCGGGCGCCGGGGAGCGGGCGGCCCTGGGCGGTGGCCACGTTGCCGAGCATCTTGAAGGGCGCCTGCTCCATCGCGGGGAGCTCGTCGGCGTCCTCGGCGAAGGCGGCGGCCTCGGTGTCGGCGGCGGGATCGGCGTCGGGGGCGGTGCAACCGGCGATGGCAAGGGCGAGGGCAAGGGCGATGAGGGTGCGGGTCATGGCGATCTCCAGGGTTCGGGTGGCGCCCGGTCATTCGGGCTCGTTCGGAGGGATTGCCAGGGGCGTGCCAGATCGATCCTCCGCGGCGAGGAGCCAGGTGGTGACTGGCTGATCGGGGGGGCGGAGGGATCCCGCGCGGCCCCGCCGGTGGCGACGCCAGCCGCGTCCGGGGGGTGTTCGCGGACGTCCGGGCAGGGCGGCACGTCCTTGCGGGCATGCCCGGAGGGGACGAGGCTCCCGTTCGCAAGAATCTCGCCTGCGTGTCGATCCGCGCCGTCTCCGTTCGTCGTACCGTCAGAACCCCTTGATGGAGGACCCATGAGCTTCGACGGATTCGGCGACGAGACCTTTGCCTTCCTGCGCGACCTGCACGCCAACAACTCAAAGGACTGGTTCCAGCAGAAGGAGAATCAGCGCCGCTACAAGGCCCACCTGGTGGCCCCGGCGAAGGCGTTCGTCGTGGCGGTGGGCGAGGAGCTGTCCGACCTCGGAGACCTGAACGCGGTCCCCACCGGCAACGGATCCCTCGGCCGCATCAACCGCGACATCCGCTTCAGCAAGGACAAGACGCCGTACAACACCCACATGTCCTTCGACTTCTGGCTCGGCGATGGATCCAAGAAGGAGTCAGCCGGCTTCCGGGTGTGGGTCGGTCTGGATGGGCTCAGCGTCGGGGCCGGGTCCCGGGGGCTGAGCGATCTGGAGGCCTTCCGCGCCGCCATCGACGAGCCCGGCCGGGGCGACGCCCTCGCCGAGGCCATTGCCGACTGTGAGGCACAGGGGTTCGTCAGCGGGGGCGACACCTACAAGCGCGTGCCGAAGCCCTACGCCGCCGACCATCCCCACGCGGAGCTCCTCAAGCTCAAGTCGTTCCACGTGGTGGAGCGCACGGCGTTCCCGAAGAGCGTCGGCCTGCCGACCTTCGCCGCCCACGTCGCGGGCCGCATGCGCGCGTGTCTGCCCGTCGCGCGGTGGCTCCAGGGGCTCTTGGGGTAGGCGGGTGCGCTATCTCCTCCTTCTGCTGGTCCTCCTCGCCCTCCCCACGGCTGCCACCGCGGCCGAGGACGAGATCCCGGCGTACTTCTTCAAGTTCGTCGACGCCCAGATCCGGAAGGCGGGCCTCGGCGAGAGGGACGGTCTTACGCTCGCCGGACCCGACGGGCAGGGGCAGATCAACCTCGAACGCATCGCCCGCAACTGCCAGGTGAGGACCCGCGGCGAGTGCAAGGCCGAGGTCCGCCGCTTCTTCGAGGGGCTCGCGGAGCTCAGCCTGGACGAGCTCCCGACCTGGGAGGAGGCGGCTCCGCGCCTGCGCCTCCGCGTGTACGACCTCGATGGGGCGCCCGAGGACTACTTCGTCGACACCGTGCGGCGCCCGATCGCGGCGGACCTCTGGCTCGTCGTGATGCTCGACTCTCCGAGGACGACCCGCGCGGTCTCCCCGAGCGATCTCGAGCGCTGGGGTCAAGAGGCCGCCGCCGCCTTCGCGCGCGCCCGCGCCAACCACGACGCGGAGCCGGGCGCGGACGTCATCGAGACCGGTCCACCCAAGGCGGACGTGGCGGCGAAGATCATGACCGGCGGGTACTACCTCACGTCGCTCCTCGCCTGGCCGGAGCGCTACCTCGGCACGGAGGACCCCGCGCTCGGTTGGATCATCCTGGCTCCGAACCGGGGCATCGTGTTCGGCATCCGCGTCGACTCTGTGGAGACTCTCTCGGTCGCTGTCGAGGTCGCGCACCGCCTGATCGAGTCCGACGAGGGGCCCGACAAGTTCAGCCTGTCCCCGTTCTGGTGGTACGGGGGCCAGCTGGAGCGGCTGCTGCTGCTCTCGCAGGAGGGCATGGTCACGATGGTCGCCTCGCCCCGGATGCGCGACCGGCTGGAGACGCTGGCCGGCGGCTAGGTCGCGCCCCGCCGACACAAGCGTCGGCCACTTTCTACAAGTCGGGTGACAGAGCGATCTGCGGCTCGCTCCTACCTTCTTCTGCGTTCGGACCAACCCGGTCCCAGAGCCGAGCGCCGCTGCGCAGGAGGAGTCGAGAGTGAGCCAGGTCCCCGAAGTGAAGGAAGTCGTGAAGCTGATCAGCATGCTCGCCCCGCGGGCGGTGCCGAGGCTGGAGTACCTGTCCCTGGCGGATCTGCGCGTCTCCGACGTGCGCACCGGGCGGGTTCGGGACGACGCGACCCTCAGCGACGAGGTGCGCTACCCGCGGCCCCAGCGGCTCCCCCTCGGCGCAGAGAACGCCCACGGCGAGATCGAGCTGCTCGGCGACGTGGAGGCGATCCACTGGTACGTGGAGGCCGACGGGATCGTCTGGCACGTCGTCACCGCCGGCGACCCGACGCACGAGCCGTTCGTCCTCGTCCATGGCTTCCCGGAGAGCTGGTACACCTTCCACAAGCAGATGGCGGCCCTGTCCGACCAGTACTACTGCGTCGCCGTCGACGTCCTCGGCAACGGCCAGAGCGACAAGGGGCTCGATCTCGACTACCGCTACGCGTCCATCGCCGCCTCACTCGTCGGGATGCTGGACGCCATGGGTATCGACCGCTTCAACCTCGGCGGGCACGACCGCGGCTCCGTGATCTGCGACAACCTGCTCAACGTCGACGGTGCCGACGGTCGCGTCCTTCGGTACGTGCGCATGCAGCAGTCCGCGAACGAGCCCCACGGCAAGCCCGTCCCTCCCCACAAGCTCTTCGCCCACCCCGCCTTCCCGATGCTCATGAAGTGGACCGGCTTCCCGCGCCTCGCCTACGCCGCCAGTGCCTACCGCGTCGAGGACATCGAGCCTCACGTCCTCGCGCGGCTGGGCTACGAGTGCAAGTACGAGGGGGTGGCCGAGGCCTCGCCCCGTCAGTTCGACACGACGTCGATGGAGCAGGAGCTCGAAGACCGCCACGGCTTCCTGTTCGGGAAGATGTCCATGCCCGTCCTCTTCCTCCAGGGGAACAAGGACCCGGGGCAACACGTCGAGGAGTACGCGCACACCCCGGACTTCGTGGCGAACGGGCGTGTCCAGTTCATCGACGGCAACCACTTCTTCCAGCTGTGTGCTCCCGAAGCCACGACGAACGCGATGCGGGCGTTCCTCGCCGAGCCGCTCGCGTAGGTGAATCCCTCGGCACTTCCTTAGTGACTCTTCTTAGAGTCACTAAGGACTTGCTGGGCCTACGCGCCTCCGCTATCCAACGGCGGTGACCTCGGTACGCCCCGTTCCCAGCTCCGCGATCGTGCCTCCAACGGTCGCGGGGCTGTGGACGTTCGGGGCGACGATCGTGGCGGGGCTCCTCGCCTTGTGCGCCCTGCTCCCCACCCCGGCTGTCGCTGCTGACGGCGACCCCAACCGCGTCCTCCTGTGGCACAGCTACCGCGGAGGGGAGCGGGAGGCCCTCGAGTCCATCGTCCGCGAGCTGCATGCGTCGGATACGGACGTCCGGGTCGATCTGCTCGCCGTCCCCAACGAGGCCTTCCGCCAGCGCCTCACCGCCGCCATCCCCCGCGGAAACGGGCCGGATCTCTTCATCGCCGCGCATGAGCCCGTCGGGGAGTGGTCCCGCAGCAAGCTCCTCGAACCCATGACGTTCCCGGCGGACCTGCCCCCCGCCGCCTTCATGACGTCGTCGACGGATGCCGTGACCTTCGACGGGACGCTCTGGGCCATGCCCCTGTCGTTCAAGTCGCTGGCGCTGTTCGTGAACCGCGGCCTCGTCGCCGAGACGCCGTCGACCCTGGAGGAGCTCGTCGCGCTCGGCAGCGACGCCGAGGTCCCCCTCGCCTACGAGGCCGGCAACTTCTATCACCACGCCGCGTTCATGCATGCGTTCGGGGTCCGCCTCTTCGACGAGAGCGGGCCCCGCGTCGGCACCGAGGAGATGGCCGCGTCGATGGCCCTCGCCGGCCGCCTCGTCGGCGACGGGGCCGTGCCTCCCGAGACCGACGGCGCCCTCGTCTCCAACCTCTTCAACTCTGGCGCCGCCGCGTTCGTCATCAACGGGCCGTGGTTCCTGGGGGAGATCCGCGACGACGTCGACTTCGCGGTGATGCCGCTGCCCGCCATCGACGGGCGGCCCATGCAGCCGTTCCTCACGGTCGAGGCGCTGTACCTCGCCGCCCAGCGCACCGCATCCGACGCCGCCGTCCAGACCGTCGCCCGCGCCATCGCCGGCCTCGACGGCTCCGTCGTTCGCGCCCGCACCGGCCGCCAGACCGTCCCCCTCCTCGCCGCCGCCGCTGACCCCGCCATCGCCGAGGACCCCGTCCTCAGCGCGTTCGTCGCCCAGGGCGCCCAGGCCGTCGCCACCCCGAACCGGCCCGAGATGGGCGCGCTCTGGGAGCCCATGAACCGCGCGCTGCGCCGGTGCTGCGCGGAGCGGACGCCACCAAGGCCGTCGCCGAGGCCCAGCAGGAGGTCTCCTTCTACCTGCGCCCCCCGCCGGAAGAGGCCGCCCCGGGTCCCTACATCGCCCTGCTCGGCCTGCTGCTGCTCGGCGCCGCCGGCTGGTCCTGGCGCAGCGCGCGACGCAACCAGCTCCTGGCTCGTCTGCCCGCCGCCCTCCCCGCCTACGGATGGCTCCTGCCCGCCGCCGCCGGCATGACCCTCGTCGTCTTCGTGCCGTTCCTGGCGGGCGCCGCCGTCTCCCTGTTCGCCCACGTGGGCGGCGAGTTCACCTTCGTGGGCCTGCGCAACTTCGGTCGCATCCTCAGCTCGTCCGAGTACGGCGTGACCCACCCGCTGTCCTTCTGGTTCACGCTGGTGGTCACGGTCGCCTGGACGCTCGCCAACGTCGCGCTCCACGTAGGCATCGGCCTCGGGCTGGCCCTGCTGCTCCGGGATCCGTGGATGAAGCTCAAGGGCGTCTACCGCGTCCTGCTCATCGTCCCGTGGGCGGTCCCGAACTACATCACCGCCCTCATCTGGAAGGGCATGTTCAACCGGCAGTTCGGCGCCGTGAACGCCTTCCTCGACCTGTTCGGCGTCGAACCCATCTCGTGGTTCAGCAACTTCTTCACGTCGTTCGCGGCCAACGTTGCCACGAACACCTGGCTCGGCTTCCCCTTCATGATGGTGGTCACCCTCGGCGCGCTCCAGGCCATCCCCCGAGATCTGACCGAGGCGGCCGAGGTGGACGGCGCCAACGCCTGGCAGCGCTTCCGGCACGTCACCCTGCCGCTGCTCAAGCCCGCCCTGCTCCCCGCCGTCATCCTCGGGTCCGTCTGGACCTTCAACATGTTCAACATCATCTACCTCGTGTCCGCCGGCGAGCCTGACGGCAGCACGGAGATCCTGATCTCCGAGGCGTACAAGTGGGCGTTCACGCGGCAGGCCCAGTACGGCTACGCGAGCGCGTACGCGCTGCTCATCTTCGGGATCCTGTGGCTGTGGGGACGCCTCACCCAGGCGGCGACGGGGGCGGAATGAGCGACCAGAAGCACATCGATCGCCGCGCCACGTGGGCCGGCCAGTGGTGGCGCCACGCGGTCCTCATCGTCGTGACGTGCGCCGCGCTCTACCCCGTCCTGTGGGTGGTGAAGATGGCGCTGACCCCGGGCGATTCCTTCGATCTCTCGGCGAACCCGCTGCCGTCCACGGTCTCCTTCGAGAACTTCAGCGACCTGGTGGGCAGCACGGACATGCAGGGCCGAAGGCTCTTCTGGTACTGGGTCAAGAACTCGGTGATCGTGGCCCTGGCGACGACCGCCGTCGGCATCGCGCTGTCCTGCACCGCCGCCTACGCGTTCTCGCGGTTCACGTTCCCCGGCAAGGACGCGGGCATGGGCGCGCTCCTCGTCACGCAGATGTTCCCCGGGGTGGTCATGGCGATCCCTCTGTACATCCTCATGGACGCGACGGGCCTCCTGAACTCGCTGACCGGCCTGACGCTCTGCTACGCGACGACGGCCATCCCGTTCTGCACCTGGATGCTCAAGGGCTACTTCGACACCATCCCGAAGGAGCTGGAGGAGGCGGCGATCATGGACGGGGCCTCGCGCTGGATGATCTTCACGAAGATCGTGCTGCCCCTGTCACGTCCAGCGATCGCGGTGACCGCGCTCTTCTCGTTCATGACCGCCTGGAACGAGTTCATCCTCGCGGCGACGTTCATGGCGGACGAGACCAGCTACACCCTGCCCGTCGCGCTCCAGCGCTACGTCGGCGACTACTCGACGCAGTGGGGGGCGTTCGCGGCGGGCGCGATCCTCGTGAGCGTGCCGGTCATGGCGCTGTTCTTCGCGCTGCAGAAGAACCTTGTCGAGGGGCTGACCGCCGGAGGCGTCAAGGGGTAGGACGCCTGGCGTGGGCGGTGCCTACTTCGCGGGCTGCGGCTTCTCGCCGGCCTTGCTCCCCTTGCCGATCAGCGTGCCCACATAGAAGCGGGCGGCGAACGACGGCGGATTCCCGAACCCCCCATCGCCGAGGGAACCCTCGGCCCCGATCTTGAAGTGGGCGCCGAGCCGGGCCTCGACCCCGGCGTAGGGCTCGAAGGGGAAGTGCTCGAAGGAGTAGGGGTTGATGCGGACGCCGGCCTTCACCCGTGGCGCCCAGAGCTTCTTCCAGGGGATCGCCGAGATCACGCCGATGTGCAGGAAGTTCGAGCCGGTCCAGAACGGGGCCTCGTCCATCATCCCGAAGTCGAAGCGGATCTCGTCCTCGGGCCCGATCCGCAGCCGGAGCGACGGCAGCACGAAGGAAGGACCAAACCCGGTGTACTCGCCGAAGATGACGAAGCCGCCGCCGAACTCGATGGGCGGGTCGTTCCCGGCGCGCACGAACCCGCCCATGATGGCGATGGTGATGAGGCGGTTCCCGAAGTCGCCGCCCGTGGGGTAGGTGGTCCAGGACCCGCCCACCCCGAACCAGCCGGCGAGGTCGTCGTAGGGGAAGTTGCGGAACTTGAAGCGGACGTTGCCGCCAATCTCCCCGAGGGAGTCGTTGTCGTTCAGGGTCCGAATGCGGCCGAGCCCGAAGCCCGCGGACGCCTCCAGCTCCTGCCCCCGGTTGCCCCGAAACCCCGTGAGCAGCGGCGTCGCCATGAGAAGGGCGAGGAGCAACGGCAGGGAGCGTGAAGAGCGAGGGAGCATCAGCGGTGCACATCGTAGATCCCCGGGGCCTCGCGCGCCCGGGGGCCTCCGTGCCCCCTGCTCGGATCTCGTCTCTCGCGGTTCGGGTTACCATGCGCCGCGATGGTCGAGGTCGAGGTCACGTACGCGAACACCGTGCAGGTCCAGGCGACGCCCGAGGAGGCGTTCGCGCTCCTGTCGGACGTGAAGCGATCGGGGATGCACTTCCCCGATGTCCAGTCCCTGGAGCCGTCTTCGCGGTACGAGGGCGGCTGGACCTGGACCTTCAAGGAGCGCGGCCTCGGGCCGATCTCCCTCAAGGTCCACTACGACGCCATCTACGAGGTGAAGCCCGATGAGCGTCGGGTGGTGTGGCACCCGCCGACGGGCGGCGGCGGCGACATGGACTCCTACGGCTCCTGGACCGTGCGGGAGGCCGCGGGCGGGGCGGAGTTGGCCTTCGAGGCCCGGACCGTCGCGCATGTCCGGGCCTCGAGGCTCGTCGCCAAGATGGTCGAGGTCGTGGCGAAGGAGGAGCTGAGCAAGCTCAAGGCTCGCTACGTCGACGCGATCAAGTCCACGCTCGACGGCTGAGCCGACTCGTCAGGGCGCAGCAGGTACGAGCCCGCGCCCAGTCCCAGCAGCACGAACAGCGGCGCCGACTGGGCGACGGGATCTCCGTGGAGGATGTGGGACGCCAGCGCCCCGCTGAGCCAGAAGAAGATGCCCGCGTAGGCCCACTCCTTGACCCGGTCGAACCCGGGGGCGAGCAAGGCCACCGCGCCCGCCACGGTCCAGAACCCGAGGATCGTCAGCAAGAACGAGGGGTAGCCGAGGGCCTCCGTGCTGGCCAGGACAGGCTCGGCCTGGCTCAGCTTGCCGATGCCGCTGCCGAGCATCGCGAGGGCGAGGAGGCCGGTGGTGGACCAGTAACCGAGGGTGCGCTTGTTCATCGTGAACTCCAGGGGCAAGTGGCGGCGCGTCATGCGCCGACGTCCTGAAGCTATGTGTCGATTCGTGTGGCGCAAATGCGGAATAATGGGTATCACCTGACATCAAATGAGTCATATAGAGCCCGACCCGCCCGAGACCTCTGAACTTCAAGCCTTCGTCGCGGTCGTCGACGCGGGGTCGGTGTCCGGGGCCGCGCGGGAGCAGGGCCTGCCGAGAGCGACGGTCAGCCGCCGGCTCGCTCGCCTGGAGGAGCGACTGGAGACGGTGCTGCTCCGACGAACCACCCGGCAGCTCCGGCTCACCGAGGCGGGGGACGAGCTGTACCGCCACGCTCGGGAGATCCTGGCGTCCGTGGAGCGGGCGACCCGCTCGGTGCGGCAGGGCGACGACGAGCCCCGGGGTCTGCTGCGGGTCTCGGTGCCCCAGGTCGTCGATCCGCGCTTCCACGAGATGATCATCGACTTCCTCGACGCGTTCCCGGCGGTCCGGCTGGAGCTGATCAGCACGAGCCGCCACCAGGACCTGATCGCCGAGAACATCGACGTGGCGTGGCGGGCGGCGCAGTCCCTGTCGCCCGGGCTCATCGCGCGGCGGATCGTGCAGATTCGGGGAGTCGCCGCCGCGGCCCCTTCCTACTTGAGCGCCTGGGGCACGCCATCGTCCGTGGACGATCTCGCCTCGCACCGGTGCTTCGTCGGGTTCACGAAGGGAGAGCGCCCGGCGACCCACTGGCCGCTGCGCGACGGCGGAGCGGTGCGGATCCGTCACGCGTTCGCGACGAACGATCTGCTCCTGCTGATCCGCGCGTGCCTCGGTGGTCAGGGGATCGGCCTGCTGCCCGAGCAGCTCCTGGACGAGGCTCGGAAGGACGGCAGCTTGGTTCCCGTCCTACCTGATGTGTTGGGCTCGGACGGCCAGATCGCGCTCGTCTATCCCGAGCGCCGCCTCATGCGTCCCGCGGTGCGGGCGTTCCTCGACCACTGTGTGGCCTGGTGGGAGAGGGAGGGCGGAGTCTTCCGAGTCCCGAGGGCCGGTGAGAGCCCCGGGGGCTGCTGAGTCGGCCCGGAGCGGGGAGCCCCAAGCGCGAAAGCCCGGGACGAGCCCGGGCCTCCGAAGTGATTGAGTCCGTGTCGGCTAGGCCGAGCGCGCCTCGAGGTCCGCGAAGTCGTCGGAGACCATCTGGAGCAGCTCGTTGGAGAGCTCCACGATCTGGCGGGCGTTCAAGCCGTTGCTCTTGAGCTCCTTGTAGAAGGACCGGGCCAGGATCTGGCGGGCGCGCTTCCACTCGGTGGTGGTCTCGTAGGGACTGCGGGTCACGGTGTTCTGCTTCATCTGCGAGTTCCTTCCAAGAGTCTCGGGCAACATGGCCTCCCAGAGAAGCAACCGGCGTGCCAGCTTTTTACCATCGCGACAAGCCAATGATTGGTTGCGTTCTCGCGAGATGGGACAGTGAGCGCGAAGCTCGTTGCGCGGCGAGAAAGGCCCAGGTGCGAAATCTGGTACGCACCACAAGAGCTCCTCTTCGCCAGCACAGCGACCCTCCCGGGTCAGTCCATGTCCCGCATCGCCGCGGCCTCGGCGGCGCGGCGGTCCTCGTCCTCGGAGCGCAGGTCCGCGGCGTCGGGGGCCGACGGGGTCTCCAGCGCCTCGTCGGTGACCGCGGCCACCCCGTGGGGCTCCGGGAACGCCCGCCCCTCGAGCCACGGCTCCACATCCACGATGAACCGGGTGAAGAGGGGCACCGCGGTCTTCGACGACGCGAGGCCCAGCGAGCGGTCCTGGTCGAACCCAACCCAGGCGACGACAACGAGATCGGGGGTGTAGCCCACCATCCATCCGTCGCGGGAGTCGTTGGACGTCCCCGTCTTCGCGGCGACCGGCAGGGAGAAGCCGGCCCGACGCACCGCCCGGCCGGTGCCGTCCTCGACGACGCCTTCGAGGATCCGCGTCACCACGGCTGCGACGCGCGGATCGATGCCGACGTGAGCCTCCGGTGAGGAGCGCTCGAGCCAGGCGCCGTCGCGGTCGCGGACACCCTCGAGGGTGCGGGCGGTGACCCGCGTGCCCCCGTTCGCGAGCGTCGCGTACGCGGTGGCGAGCTCCAGCGGGCTGAGCTCCTGGGCGCCGATGGCCAGCGACGGGATGGGGCGCAGGTCGCTCTCGATCCCCATGGCGTGGGCCGTCTCCACCACCTCGTCCAGTCCCACGTTCATGGCCAGCCGCACGAACGGCGGATTGCGGGACAGCTCGGTGGCGCGGCGCAGCGTCATGGGGCCGCGGAACTGACCGTCCCAGTTGCCGGGCCGCCAGTCGGACCCCTTGGGGCCCCCGCCCTCCACGGTCAGCGGCGCATCGAGCACCAGGGAGCCCGGGCCGAGGCGAGGCCAGCGCGCGCCGATGGCGGCGGCGAGGACGATGGGCTTCATCGCCGAGCCGGGCTGGCGGCGGGCGGAGGTGGCTCGGTCGAACTGGCTGCGCGCGTAGCGGGCGCCGCCGACGAGGGCGCGGGTGGCTCCGGTGCGGGGGTCGAGGGCGAGGAGGGCGGCTTCGGGCTGGGACTTCGCGAAGAGGGCGGGCTTCTCGCTCTTCAGGTGCTCCATGAAGCCCTGGACCGCGTCCTCGGCGGCCCGTTGGATGCGCGGGTCGAGCGTGGTGACGAGCTCCAGCCCGTCCCGGTGCAGCGCCTCCGGGGTGTAGCGCCCGGCGACGCCGCCCACGAGCTTGTCCACGAACCAGGGTGCGCTCCGGGCGACGTTCCGGGCCTCGGCGACGGCGAGCTGACGGGACCGGGCCTGGGCGATGGCGTCCGGGGAGGCGGCTTCGAGCCGCGCCATGCGGTCGAGGACCGCGTCGCGCCGGAGCAGCGCGTCCTCGGGGTGCTTCCAGGGAGCGAGGCGGTTCGGCGCGCGGATGGCGCCGGCGAGGAGCGCGCTCTCGTCGAGGGTGAGGGTGGCGAGTTCCTTGCCGAACCAGGCGCGCGATGCCTCGGCGACCCCGAGGATGGCGTAGCCGCCCCGTTGACCGAGATAGATCTCGTTGAGGTACGCCTCGAGGATCCGGTCCTTGCCGTAGCGGACCTCGAGGATCCCGGCGATGAGCCCCTCCTGGACCTTGCGCACCAGGGTGCGGTCCGCGGAGAGGAACATGTTCTTCGCGAGCTGCTGGGTGATCGTGGAGCCACCCTGGGCCACTCCGCCGGCGCGGACGTTGGCGACCGTGGCGCGGAGCACCGCACGGGGGTCGACGCCGTGGTGCTTGTAGAACCGCTCGTCCTCGATGGAGATGACCGCGCGCTGCAGGTGCAGGGGGATGTCGTCGAGGGGGACGACGGAGCGCCGCTCCCGGCCGTCGTCGGTCAGCAGGGACAGGGCAGGCAGCGGGAAGTCGGCAGCGGCGACCTTGGACGAGTCGTCGGCGCGGGTCAGCGAGGTGACCTGGCGGCGAGCCACGGACACGTCGAGCACATCGCCCTCGGTGGGGAAGACGCGCCACCGGTTGCCGGCCATCGAGAACTCGCCGGGGCGGGTCACCTGGCCGGGCTTCACCTCGCGGTATCCGAGGAGCTCGAAGGTGCGGCGCCAGCCGTCGGAGGTGGCGGGTTCGCCGACGGCGAGGCGGGGGACGATCCCAGTGATGCGGGCGGGCTCGTCGTGGGTGCGGCCCTCCATGCGCAGCCCGACGCGCTCCCACAGAACCGCGACGTCGAGAGCCAAGGCGACCGCGCCGAGGAGGCAGAGGAAGAGGGCGAACCGGACGAGCCGGCGCCGGAGCGGGCGGGCGCGTCCTACGGGTGCTGCGGACTTCGCCTTGCCCTTGCGGGGCGTCGCTGGGCCCTTCGGGGGCCGAGGTGTCGAGCGGCGTGACGCCCGCGCCTTCTTCGCGGGGGGCTTCTTCGCGCTGGTCTTCTTCTTCGCCTTCGGGGAGGTCTTGCCGGTCCGGGCCACAGGGTCGCCTCTGTCGCCGAGCCGTGGGGCCGCTCAGCGTGAATGGTAATTTGCGCCAATATAGCGATCCGGGGAGGGGCACCAAGCAGAAACGCCGCCCCGAGTGGGGGCGGCGTCTCTTTTCTGTCCGTGTCTGGAGAGGGCGGCCCGACGGGCCGCGCGGGGCTCAGCCCTCGCTCTCCTTGATCTTGTTCTGCACCAGCTTGAGGAAGCTGCGGATCTTCGGCAGATCCGGGTTGATGTCGTACGCCTTGTACAGATCGTGGAACGCGACCTTGTAGTTCTTCAGGTAGTAGTACGACAGCCCACGACGGCAGTAGGCCTCGGCCAGCTGATCGTCGCGCTCCAGCGCCTGGTTGTAGTTCTTGATCGCCTTGTTGAACTGCCGGCGGTTGTAGTGGAGCTCCGCGAGGCCGTAGTAGGAGCCGGCCCGGTCGGGGGCGATCTCCTGGGCACGGCGGAAGTCCTCCGTGGCTTTGCGGTAGTCCTTCGTCTTGCTGTAGACGACGCCGCGGCTCACGAGGGCGTCGAAGTGCTTCCCATCGAGCTCGAGCACCTTGCTGTACAGCTCGAGGGCGGGCGTGAACTGCTGGCGCGCGCCCATCTGGAGCGCCCGGTCCATGTACTTGTTGATGATGGAGGAGCGGGCGTCGTCGTCGCCCTCGTCGTCGCCGTCGTCGTCCTCGTCGATCTCGACCTCGAAGTCCGACTCCTCCTCGTCGTCGTCCCCGACGATCTGGATCTCATCGGGTCCCGTCCCCAGGGTCCCGAGGCCCACGTCGTTGTCCGCGAGCTCGTCGAGGGAGGCGGGGTCCAGCTCGATGGACTCGTCCAGGCTGAGGGAGGGGGCCTCCTCGTCGGGCATCGAGCGGATGACGGAGAGCTCTTCGAGGTCCTCGTCTTCCGCGCCGTCGCCGAAGTCGAGTCCGAGGTCGTACTCGTCGTCGTCTTCGTCCGCCTGCGCGGCCGCCGTCTCGCCGGACGCGAGCTCGAGCTCCACGCTCTCGTCGATCTCGCCCCCGACGTCGATCTCGACGGCGTCGTCTGCCTCGACCTCGACCTCGTCGGCGACGTCGATCTCGACGGCGTCGTCCGCCGCGACCTCGACCTCGACCTCGTCGGCGTCGTCCGCCGCGACCTCGACCTCGACCTCGTCGGCGTCATCCGCCGCGACCTCGACCTCGACCTCGTCGGCGTCATCCGCCGCGACCTCATCGTCGGCCGACAGCTCGAGAGCCCCGCTGGCGTCGAGATCCAGCTCCACGAGCTCCTCCTCGACCTGCTCCACGGCTTCGATCTCGACGGGCTCGGCCTCGACCTCCATGGGCTCGGCCTCGACCTCCATGGGCTCGGCCTCGACCTCGACGATCTCTTCCTCGGCCTCGACCTCCATGGGCTCGGCCTCGACCTCCATGGGCTCGGCCTCGACCTCCATGGGTTCGGCCTCGACCTCGACGGGCTCGGCCTCGACCTCCATGGGCTCGGCCTCGACCTCCATGGGCTCGGCCTCGACCTCGACGGGCTCGGCCTCGACCTCCATGGACTCGGCCTCGACCTCCATGGGCTCGGCCTCGACCTCCTCGAGCGCCTCGACCTCGCCGGCATACTCCTCGAGCGCCACGACCTCGCCGGCGTACTCCTCGACGTCGTCAGCGGCGTCCACTGCGGCGAGCAGCTCGTCGGCGTCGTCCGCCTCGAGCTCCCCGAGGTCGTCGTCCTCCGCCATCCCTTCGACCTCGACCTCGCCGTCCCCCACCTCGACGACTTCGTCGTCCACGGTCGGGTTGGCGCCGGTCGCGCCCGCGACCTCCACGATGCCGGCGGCGAACGCGAACTGGTCCGCGCTCACGTCGACGGTGCGGACCTCGTCGATGTTCTTGAGGAGATCCTCGCGCGCCTGCTCGAGCTGCTCCTCGACCTCGTCCTCCCGCCGCGCCGCCTCGAGCTCGCCGAGCCGCTCGTCGAGCCGCTCCTCGAACACCCGCAGGGAGTCCGTGAGCTGGGTCCGCACGTAGTCGAGGATCCGGTTCTCCTGCTCGGAGATCTGCCCGCCGATCCGGCCGTCGATCTGCGCCTGGATCGTGCTGTCGGGCGCGACCCCGATGCGCTGGAGCGCCTCGGTGAGCGCGATCTCCACCCGGTGGGCGACGATCGCGTCGATCTCCTCACGCGTGATGCCCCCGTCGCCGGACGTGACCACCGGGCTCGGCCGGCTCGGCGCGGGCGCTCGGACCACGATCCCGGTGGGTCCGGTCTCGAAGGACATGCCCATCGCCCGGATCCGTGACCGCTGCGCGAAGCTCAGGAACGGCGCTGCCGAGTCCGTCGCCTGCTCCACGGCCGTGCTGGTCAGCGAAGCGATCGACGCGCACGCCGCGAGCACCCGCTCGGAGGCGGCCGCGTCCCGTTCAGCGTCCTTGCTTGCCTTGGCCTTCTTCGCCATCGGCGATCAGCCCTCGCCGCCGGCGCCCAGCTCGGCCTTGAGCGCCGAGCTCATGCCCAGCAGCTTCTCCTTGAGGGCGCGCATCTCGGCCACGCCGGCCTCGAGCTTCTCCACCTCGGACTGGAGGCCCTTGGTCTTCTTGTCCAGCTCGGCCTTCTCCTTGGTCAGGGCACCGATCTTGTCGGTTCCCTCCTCGATGGCCTTGCGGGCGTCCGCGATCTCCCACTCGAGTCGCTGGACCTCCTTCTCCTGGGCGTACTTCTCGTTCTGCTTCTTCTCGCGCTCCTCGGAGACCGTCTCGACCTGCTTCGACAGCGCGGCGAGGTCCTTGTCCAGCGACTCGCACTCGGACTTGAAGCGGGCGTGCTGCGAGGTGTTGCGCTGGATCTCCAGCTCGGTGTTGGCGATCTTCTGGGTGAAGCGCTGGGTCTCGCTCAGCGTGCGCGTCAGGAACTCCATCTTCGCTTCGAGGAGGCTCGACAGCTCCTCGTTGATCTGGGTCAGACGCTCGTCGGTGTTCGCGGTCTCGGCCATGCGGATGGGTCCTCGGTGGGAAGCCATGAAGCCGACGCAGGGGTTGTCGGCGGGAAGTCCTTTGGGGAGGATGCCGATGAGGCGCACTCCGCGCCCTACGACGTCGCCATTGTTGCCGAGGGGTCGAAACGAGGTCAATGTCACGCACCCTGTTCTCCCTTCTGTTCTCGGCCCTTGCGATCCTCGGGGTGGGGTCCGCGAGCGGCGCCCCTCCAGCCTCCGGCGCGGCGTCCTCACCGGAGGCGCTCGTCGGCGAAGGTCAGGCGCTGCTCGCCAGCGGCGACGCGGCCGGGGCGCGCGCGCGCTTCGTGGACGCGGTCGAGGGTCTGCGCGGGGCAGGCAAGCCGGAGCTGCTCGTGGGGGCGCTCGCCGGCCTGGGGATGATCGACGCGGAGGCGGGAGAGCCTCGGGCCGCGCTGGACTGGTGGCTCCAGGCGCTCCCTCCGTCGGACCTCCTCGCGCGCGCGCCCGGGTCCTCAAACCCTCAGCTCGGCGTGTTCGTCAGGACGCAGGTCTCGGCGCTGCTCCTGGAGACGGGAGACGCGGCCGGCTCGGAGCAGATGGGGTGGGACGCGGTGACCGAGGCGGTCTCCCTGGAGCGCCTCGCGCTGACGTCGGTCGGGATCCACGCCGTGCTCCGCGTCGCCGCGCCGGGCGGGCCAGCCGCCATCCGGGAGCGGACGGTCGAGCTCGACGAGCTCCTCGCAGGCTTCGACGGCTACCGCCTCCACTCCTTGCCCCGGCCGCTGCCTCTGGCGTTCATGGTCGAGGGTGTGGCGCGGGAGTACGCGGAGGCGGGTGACTACGACGCCGCGGAGGAGGCGTTCGCGACGGCCACCGCCACGTACCAGGCGCTCGATGCGCCGGATCTGGCGGCCCGGGCCACCGTGGATCTGGCGCGGGCTTCGATGGAGCGTGGGCGCCTGCGCCTCGCGCGGGATTTGCTGGCGACGGCTGACGACTCCCTGGCGCGCGACGCGGTGGGCGCGGAGCTCGCGCTGCGCGAAGGGCGGCCGGACGAGGCGGCGCGCCGGTTCCTGGCCTTGCGCGATCGGGCGAAGAGCCCGGAGCAGGCGGCGGTGTTCCTCGGGCGGGCGGCGCGGCTCGTGGGGTTGGACGACGCCAGCGCAGCGGCCCCGCTGCATGCCGAAGCCGCGAAGACCCTGCGGGCGGCGGGGCGCGCGGCGGACGCGCTCGTCGAGGACATCCATCGGGCCTTCCAGCTGGGGCGGGCCGGCGCCGACGCGGCCCAGGGGGAGCTCCTGGGCCGCATCGCGGACGCCCTGGGCGGGGACGAGCCGCCCTTGTTGCCGGGAGAGGTGGAGGCCCGGCTCGCGGTGACCCGGGCGGACCGGTACGCCCGCAGCGGCGAGACGGCCCTGGCGCGTGAGGCGCTGGCAGCGGCGGGCTCGGCGTTGTTCAAGCGGGGGGACACGGACGGGGTGGCGGCGGTCGCGGCGCGCTACGTGGACCTCGCCCTCATCGACGACGATCTGCCGGCGGCGGATGCCGCACTCCGCAACGTCGGCGACGTGGAGGAGAGCCTTGGGCTGCGGGTCGACGGCTGGCGGCGGCTTGCGGCCGAGGGGCGCCTGCGGACAGCCAAGGGGGAGCCGAACGCGAGCCTCAGCTACGCCGAGGCGGGCCAGCGGGTGGCGGTGTACGGGCGTCGCGCCGAGCCCCTGCGCGAGGCGCCCCTCTTCGGCACGCCGGGCTCGGAGATCTTCGGGCCCTGGATGGCGTTGGAGTTCGAGGCGGGGCGCCTCGAGGACGGCTGGGCTGCGCTGCGCCAGTGGCGGACCTGGCGCCGGCCGCAGGCCGACGTGGACCCGCAGATCGCGGCGGTCCAGGAGGCGCTGCGGGAGATCTCCACGCGGGCGACCACGGAGGACCCGCGGGTGCTTCGAGAGCCCCTGCTCGCGGAGCTCGGCCGCCTGGGAGAGCGGGTGCGGATGCCGCTGAACTGCGACATGTCCACCATCCGCAACTCCCTCGGGGGAGCGACCGGCATGGCCGACGGCGTGGTGTGGGCCGGGGAGCGCTGGACCCTCGTGCTCGACGGTCGGGTGTTCGAACTCCACCGGACCGCCGTGGACGCCGTCCCCGGGAAGCGCCACCCGCTGACGGAGCGGCAGACGGGGTACCGCGCGGTGCTGCGCGTCGGGGACGGGTGGTACGGCGGCAAGGCGCCGCAGCGGTACGTGGTCGATCCCTGCGAGTGGGGCGGGTGGACGGTGCCGAGCGGGCGCGTCCTCCGATACGAGGAGCTGCCGCAGCCGGAGGTGGGTGTCGTAGCGCGTGCGCTCGCGGACGAAGACCCGGAGCCGCCTGGGCTCGGGGGCGCCATCGTGGTGAGCGGGGTGGCCCTCGGAGACCGGCAGATCGAGGCGCTCCAGCGGCGGGGGGCCGGAGGGCTCGTGGTCGGCGCGGGGCTCGACGTCGCGAAGCTGGAGGCTGCGCTCGCCAAGGGCCTCGACAAGGCGATGTCCGCGGCATTGCCCCGCAAGGGGACGGCGCGGATCTGGGCGTCCCCGAACCGGTAGGCGCGACGGGCCGGATGCGGCGCGGGAGCGCCCCTCAGATCTGGCGGCGGTCCTCGATCGCGCGCGTGATGGTGCTGGAGTCCGTGTACTCGAGCTCCGCGCCGACGCTCACGCCCCGGGCGATGCGCGAGACCTTGAGGCCGACGGGGCCCAGCAGCCGCGCGAGGTACATGGCCGTCGTGTCTCCTTCGACGGTGGGGTTCGTCGCGAGGATGACCTCCTGCACCACGCCGTCCTCCAGACGAGCGAGGAGCTCGCGAACCCGCAGCTCGGACGGGCCGACGCCATCGAGCGGCGAGAGGGCCCCGCCGAGGATGTGGAAGCGCCCGTCGTAGCCGCCACTGCGCACGATGGCTTCGAGGTCCTGGCTGCGTTCCACGACGCACACGATCGTGTCGTCCCGCTTCGGGTCGGTGCAGAGGCGACATGGGTCCGCGGTGCCCACGTTGCCGCACAGGGAGCAGGGCAGCAGGTCGGTGCGGGCCGTGGTCAGCGCGTCCGCCAGCGCTCCCGAGAGCTCCGCGTCCCGCACGAGGTGCTGAGCGAGGCGGACAGCGGTCTTGCCGCCGATGCCGGGCAGCCGCGACAGGTGGTGGACGAGCCGGGCGACCGGGTCTTCGCCAGGGTCGCGGGCCACGCCTACTTCGACCCCATCCCGCCGAACATGTTGGTGATCGAGTCGAGGTCGAAGCCGCCGGTGACCTTGCCCATCTCCTGCTCGACGGCGCCCTGGGCGCGCCGGAGCGCGTCGTTCACTGCGGCGACGATGAGGTCCTCGAGCATCTCGATGTCCCGCTTGTCCACGGCGACGGGGTCGATCTTGATCGACTTGAGCTTGGCGTGACCGTTCGCAGTGGCCTTGACGAGCCCGCCTCCCGACGACCCCTCGACGGTGACGTCGGCCATCTGGGCCTCCATCTCCTTCATGCGGCCCTTCATCGACTCGGCCTGCTCCATGATCTGGCCGAACATGCCGCCGAGATCGAACGGGGGAGCGCCACCGGGGTTGTTCTCATCGGACATCGGTCACCTCCTCGATCGGGGGAACGCGCGGCTCCCCGATGATGCGGGCGCCGGGGAACACCTCCTGGGTGGCCCCGATCGCCGGGTGGGTCAGCGCCTCGGCCCGCAGCTTGCTGGTCCGGGCGGCCTTGATGCGGTCGATCTCCTCGGCCAGCGAGCGGCCCGAGGAGCCGTCCTCGTCCATCAGGGTCTCGAGCGTGACGCCGGCGCCGAAGCTGTCCACCAGGGCGGCCTGGACCGCGTCGTCCTCGAGCTCCGCGCCCACCTTGCTCAGGGTGACGGAGGAGTAGAAGCCGATGCGGATGGTCGTCCCGTCGACGCCGAGGAAGCCGGACCGAGCGAGGAGACCGCGGGCGACGCCGAGGTTCTCGTCGTCGGCGAGGGAGTGGACGAACTGGCGCCAGCGGGGGCCGTCGCAGAGGTCCGAGCCGGGCGGGTCGTCGCGGGATGGATCCACCGCGACCTGGCGCCGACTCGTCTCCGGGCGGCGGTTGAGATCGGCGAGGAGGTTGCTCGGCGTGTGGGGCGCGGGGCGGGGCGCCGCCGCGGCTCCGTTGGACGGGGGCCGCACGGGCTCGCTGGACGGCGAGGGGGCCGCGGGGGCAGGGGCGCTCGCCCCGTCGCGCTGATACGAGAGGATGTTCGAGACCATCGAGCCCGTCGAGCGGGGCGCTGGCCTCGCCGCCGGCGGGGGCTTGGCCGCGGGCGCCGGCCTGGCGGCGGGCGTCGAAGCTGGCCTGGCGGCGGGCGCCGGGGCCGGCCTG
>ENA-OWNT01000315-OWNT01000315.1-seawater-metagenome-genome-assembly--contig:-NODE-315-length-125990-cov-5.730719_pt1 | contig 125990 bp, 95 predicted proteins | sample MGYA00238136_ERZ651165 | MGnify/ENA primary metagenome ERZ651165 (study PRJEB26861, sample SAMN08777766) | seawater metagenome | isolation source: coastal seawater | place: USA: Florida | collected...
CCTCCGCGCCGAAGACCCCCGGGCCACCATCCAGTACGAGCTGGGCAAGAAGATCTGCCCCGACGACCCGCTCTTCCAGACCGCCCTCGCCCTGCGCGAGCGCGCCGTGAAGGTGCTGTCGGAGAACCCCAAGATCTCCAACCCCTACCCGAACGTGGATGCCGTCAGCGGCACCCTGCTCAACGCCATGGGCCTCACCGACTCCGACTTCTACACCGTGCTGTTCGGCTTCTCCCGCATCGCTGGCATCTCCGCGCAGATCGTCGATGAGCGCAACAACTTCCGCAACGGCAAGGGCGTCGCCATCTACCGCTGCAGCTTCAAGGCCGAGAACCAGGAGCCCCGCTCCATCAAGGGCTGAACCATCGCGTCTGTCCGCCAGCTCTCCGACATGTGTGCTGCACCGGCGAACCACCGGTGCGTGCATGCCCTCTTGGCCTCTGGTGGACTGCCCCTGCCGGCCTGACCCGCGCCCCTCCCTGGAGGGGCGTCGTTGTTTTCCGCCCCATTGGCAGCAGTCCGCACGACGTTTCCGGCTTGTCACGCTCCGAAGGCCTCCGAGGCCGATGGACGGCGTCAACCCCAGCTACCGGTCCTGTGGGTCCATGCCCCGCGCCACGACCCCCTCCTTCCTCCGATCTCCCCACTCCCAGGAGAGCTGCTCATGAAGCTCCACGAATACCAGGCGAAGGAACTGCTCCGTCGCCACGGCGTCCCGGTCCCTCCCGGGTCGGCCGCCCACTCCGTCGACGACGCCGTCGCCGCAGCCGAAGCGCTCGGCGGTGACTTCTGGGTCGTCAAGGCTCAGGTCCATGCTGGCGGTCGCGGCAAGGGTCGCTTCAAGGAGGTCGCTGCTCAGGCCGACCTCGAGGCCGTGCTGGCGGGCGCTGCTGAAGTTCCCGGCAAGGGCGGCGTGCAGCTCTGCCGCAGCATCGACGACGTCCGCGCAGCGGCCGAGCTGATGCTGGGCAACACCCTCGTCACCAAGCAGACCGGCATCGACGGTGTGGTCGTGAAGACCGTGCTCGTCACCACCGGCGCCGACATCGAGACCGAGCTCTACGTCTCCGTGCTCCTCGACCGCTCCAACAGCCGCCTCGTGCTGATGGCGTCCACCGAGGGCGGCACCGAGATCGAAGAGGTCGCAGCCGAGAACCCCAGTGCCATCAAGAAGGTGTGGGCCGACCCCATCACCGGCCTCGGCAGCTGGCAGTGCATGCAGATGGCCTACGAGCTCGGCCTCGACCAGAAGAAGACCACGCGCCAGGCCGCGAAGCTCTTCAAGGGCATCTACGACACCTACCTCGCCACCGATGCCACCCTGGTCGAGATCAACCCGATGGTCATCTCGTCGACCGGCGACGTCGTGGCCCTCGATGCCAAGGTCACCATCGACGACAACGCCATGTTCCGCCAAAAGGAGATCGCCTCCTGGTACGACGAGAGCGAAGACGACCCCGCTGAGGTCGAGGCGGCAAAGGCCCACCTGTCGTTCATCAAGCTCGACGGCACCATCGGTTGCATGGTCAACGGCGCCGGCCTGGCGATGTCCACCATGGACATCATCAAGCACTACGGCGGCGAGCCGGCCAACTTCCTCGACGTCGGTGGCGGCGCGAAGAAGGAGCAGATCGTCTCCGCGCTGAACATCATCACGAAGGATCCCGCAGTGAACTGCATCCTCGTGAACATCTTCGGCGGCATCATGCGCTGCGACATCATCGCCGAGGGCGTCATCGCCGCCGTCGCCGAGACCGGTCTCGAAGTGCCCCTTGTCGTCCGCCTCGCCGGCACCAACGCCGAGCTCGGCAAGCAGATCCTCGCCGAGAGCGGTCTTGCCATCATCCCCGCCGACACCCTCGCCGACGCCGCCGAGAAGGCCGTCGCCGCTGCCCAGGGCAAGTAGGAGTCCGCAATGGCCATTCTCGTAGACAGCAACTCGCGCGTCATCACGCAGGGCATCACCGGCTCCGCTGGCGCCTTCCACACCCGCATGAGCCACGCCTACTCGCCCATCTTCGTGGGTGGAGTCACCCCCGGCAAGGGCGGTCAGTGGTTCGATGGGCTCCCCATCTTCAACACCGTCGCCGAGGCCCGCCGCATCACGGCGGCCAACGTCTCCATGATCTTCGTGCCGCCCCCCTTCGCGGCCGACGCCATCATGGAGGCCGCTGACGCCGGCATCGAGCTCATCGTCTGCATCACCGAGGGCATTCCCGCCAACGACATGGTGAAGGCCTGGCGCTACCTGCAGGGCAAGAACTGCCGCCTCATCGGTCCGAACTGCCCGGGCATCATCACCCCCGGCGCGGCCAAGATCGGCATCATGCCCGGCCACATCCACAAGCCCGGCCGCATCGGCGTGGTCAGCAAGTCCGGCACCCTCACCTACGAGGCCGTCGGCCAGCTCACCGCCGCGGGCCTCGGTCAGTCCACCTGCATCGGTATCGGCGGCGACCCCGTCATCGGCACCAACCACACCGACGCCCTCAAGCTGTTCAACGACGACCCCGACACCGACGCGGTCATCATGATCGGCGAGATCGGCGGCAACGCCGAGCAGGACGCCTGCGCATGGGCCAAGCACAACATGACCAAGCCGGTCGTGGGCTTCATCGCCGGTGCCACGGCCCCTCCCGGACGGCGCATGGGCCACGCGGGCGCCATCATCTCCGGTGGCCAGGGCGGCGCCGAGGACAAGTACCGCGCGATGGAAGACGCGGGTGTCCACGTCGTGCGCAGCCCCGCCGAGATGGGCAGCAAGATGGTCGAGGTCCTCAAGGCCGAAGGCCTCCTCTGAGAGCACCTTGCCGCTGGTTCCTTGCCGCCCGGCTCTCCCTTCGTGGGTAGCCGGGCGGTCGTGATCTGGGGGTCGGCGGTGACCGGTCTCCACCGCCCGGGGCCATGCCTCGGTTGGGTTGTTTTGGGTGCCGGGACTGGACTGGGGAATGTCCCCAATACAACTCAGGGGACAGGTGCAGGCCGAAGTGAGCCAGCGCAGGGACGCCGCGCCCGCCTGTGCCTATGATTCAGGCAACCCCAAGGAGGTCCCATGCGCCTGCTCGCCGCCGTCGACATCCGCGACCACGCCAACACCGTGCTCGACACCGCACGCTCCTTTGCTGAGGCCACGGGCAGCACGCTCGACCTCGTCTACGCCAGCGCGGAGCTCGCCCGGATCCCGATGGATCAGGACGACATGTGGGCGGGCCAGCGCAGCGACGAGCGGCGCTCGCTGGAGGCTCTGCGGGACTCGCTGCCTGAGCACATGCGGGGAACTGCGCGCGTTCTCGTCGGCAAGCCCGCGGAGGTGCTGCCGCCGGCGACCTGGGAGTACGACCTCGTCATCATGGCCACCCATGGCCGCAGTGGCTTGAAACGCCTGATGGTGGGGTCTGTCGCAGAGGCTGTGCTACGTGGAGCGCACTGTCCTGTGATGACGGTTCGAATCGGTACCGGGGACTGACCCGTTCGGGTATTCGTGCCGTCCCGCATGGCCGCCGGGGGACGCAAGCGGCTACGATTGGAAGCATGGGAAGTCTTCTACACATCCCGACCCGCCGCACGGCTGACCTTGTGGCCCGTCAGGTCATCGGCCGCAGTCGCAAGTGTGACTTGCGGCTGCCGAACCGGCGGGCCTCCGGGGAACACGCCATCATCTGGTGGACCGAGGGCCGGTGGCAGATCCGCGACCTCGGCAGCACCAACGGCACCTGGGTCGATGGTCGACGCATCCCGGTCGGCGAGACCCTTCCCATCCGGCGCAATGCCCTGGTGGCCTTCGGAGACCCCAACGACGCCTGGCGCTTCGTCGCCGACCACCCGCCCAGTCCGGTCGTGGTCGACGTGGAGGGCGGCGAGGCCATCAGCCAGCAGGGTCCGGTCGTGGGCCTTCCCACCGCCGACCAGCCCGACCTCAGCATCTACTGGACGGCTGACGGTTGGGTTGCCGACAATGACGGCGAGCTGCATTTCCTCGTCGATGGCGATGTGGTGGAGGCGGGCGGTCGGAGCTTCGAGCTGAGCCTGCCCGAGCAGCTCGCCGGCACCATCGCCGGCTCGGTCGCCGACTCCGACGACGACGCCCTCCACGGCTACCGCTTCATCTTCACGCAGCACACCAATGGCGGTGTGGGCATGGATGCCGAAAGCCACAACGGCCGGCTCCACCTTCGTCCCCGGGCCCACCACTCCACTCTGCTGCACCTTGCTCGCCGCCGCCTCGCCGATGCCTACGAGGGCGCCGAAGACACCGAGGTGGGCTGGATCGGCTTCGAGGACTTCGCCGGCGAGATTGGAATCGACCGGAACACCCTCAACGTGCACATCTACCGCGCCCGTCAGGAGCTCGCCCGGCTCGGCATCTGCGGCGCGGGTTCCATTGTCGAGCGGCGGTCGGCCACGCGTCAGCTGCGCTTTGGCGGCTCGGCCATCACCATCGTCGACACCTGAGCCGCAACCCGTAGCGGCCCGCCAGGTGGCGTCGCTGCCGACCGCGTGAGAGGATGCTCGCCTCGCCCGGGAGGCCTGCGGTGGAGTATTGGAAGGACGGCGGCGTCGTCACCTTGTTGTTTGTGGCGCTGCTGCTGCTGGTCGCACGCCAGCTCCACCGCTCGATTCCCGCCGTGCGGGCGCTGGCGGTGCCTCCGGTGCTGGTCGCGGGACTTGCGGGCCTGCTGCTGGGCGACGGGATGCTGGGGGTGCTTCCCCTCGACGCCGACCTGCTGGAGCTGGTGGTCTACCACAGCCTGCCCATCGTCTTCATCGCGATGGGGTTGCGGCGCATCCGCGACAAGACCCGTGCACCGGCCCCCACGGGCACCGGCATCGTCCAGCGCATCCGGGGGGCTGTTGCCGCCATCCCCCCCGAGGTCCGCTCCTGTGGCCTGGCGATTCCCATCATCGCGATGGTGCAGGGCATCATCGGTCTCATCGTGGTTCTCGGCTGGAACGCGACCATTGGCGAGCTCCACCCCGGGGTGGGCATCATGGTCCCCCTCGGCTTCAGCCAGGGGCCCGGGCAGGCGCTCGCTCTCGGAAAGGCCTGGGAGGGGATGGGCATGGAGGAGGGCGCCCAGGTCGGCCTCGCCATGGCCACCTTGGGCTACGCCTGCTGTGCGGTCTTCGGGGTGGTGTTCTTCCACATCGCCCGACGGCTCGGCTGGGCCGACGATGCGCTCGGCGGCGGCGCTCCTGTCTCCGATGCCAAGGCGGAGGCGGCTGGCGACAGCTCGAGCGGCAACGAGATGGAGCTGTTCACCGTGCAGCTCGCAATCGTGGGCACCGTCTACCTGGGCGTCTGGGGCATCCTCACGGTCGCGGCCGGCGCCATCTCAGACCCCCAGAAGGCCGGCACCATCTACGGCTTCCACTTCCTCATCGCCCTGCTGCTGGCGGTGGTCATCCGGGCGGTGGCCAACCGCACCCGCTGGGCCGACTTCACCGACGACCGCCTGATGGGGCGCGTGGCGGGCATTGCCGTCGACGTGGGGGCGGTCTGTGCCATCGCGGCCGTCCGTCCCGACCGGCTGGGCGATGTGCTGGTCCCGGTTGTCGTGCTCGCAGTGGTGGGCGTGGCCACCACGGTCGCCGTCTGCATCTGGCTGGCGCGGCGGGTGTTCCCCGACCGTCCCCTGTCCCATGCCCTGGTGCTCTTTGGCGCCATGACGGGCACCTTGCCCACCGGCCTCGCGCTGTTGCGGCTCACCGACCCCGACCTGGAGGGTCCGGCCGCACGCAACATGGTCGCGGGCGTGTCGCTGTCGGTGGTCTTCGCGGCGCCGGTGCTCCTCGTGCTGCTTCCGAGGCCCGTCACGGGCTGGCCCGAGAGCTTTCCGATGCGAAGCTGGGAGACCCTCGGCGGGTTGTCGCTCTACGTCTGCGTGCTCGTGTTCATCTGGTGGTTGGTAGGGCCGCTCAAGTTCCTCCGTCCGCTGTGGAGCCCATGGCCGAAGCGCGGGGCGGACAGCTCGACGGGATGAGTCGGGTCAACCGCCGGCCTGCCACCGGCCTTGGCCGAAGGTGTCGAGCCAGGTCTGCAGCTCGCTGGCCAGCGCGCGGGCGTCGCCCCATCGCTCCCGGCTGTCGGGGTGGACGGCGCCTCCGATGATGTGCCGAAGCACCCGGTACTCGATGCCCGGGTCGGGAAGCGCCATTCGGACGGCGTCGCTCACCCGACCGGCACGACGAAGCACCCGGGCGTCGGGGGTGACCAGCTCCAGCAGCATGTGACCCAGCGCGCCCACGTCGAGACTCGCACCCGAGTCGGCTGGACGGGCGAGGGGATCGGCATCCCAGCTCTCGGAGCCGCCGCCGGGGGAGGTGTCGTGGGACAGGCCGACGTCCCCCCAACCCGAGATGCAGGCCCGGCCGGAGCGCGGGGCATGGACGAGGTCGAGCGTGAGGGCCTTGTGCGCCCAGCCCGCGTCGTGGACGGGCGCGAGGGACTCGGCTGCCGCGGCGAGTGCGCGAACGGCTGGCACAACGGGGAGGGGACCGCCAGACTCCAGCACGAACCGCCAGGAAGGGGTGGTGGCGCTGCGGACCATCCACAGGCGCCCGTCGGACGCCATGCCGTGGTCGAGAAGCTGCGGGACGTCGCCGACCCGATGGGTGCGCAGCCACCAGCAGGCCCTGCGGATCCAGGCGTTGCCCGACAGGATGTCGCGGGAGGAGCAGGTCACGAAGATGCCCCGGCCAACGTTGCTTTCGGCCATGGCGCCGGTCACTGGCGGGGCGATGGGGACGACCTCGGACAGCCGCCACATCCCGACCTGTTCGCCGATGGAGCCGCCGCTGGAAACGAGGTTCTCGGTGGTGGTCATCTCCTCGACACCGGCGTCGGGCACGAGGGTGGGACCATTGACTGCCATGGTGGGACTCCCCTGACGGTGCCCGATGGATGCGCATCGGACCAGGCGAATGCCGGCTCCAGCCCGTTTTCAGCGGGGGAGGCGGTCCGGTGGGCTGTTAGTCGGCCCGCATGTCTGCTTCCAGTCGCATCCCGCTGTTCATGTGTCTCGTCCTCGCTGCGTGCAGTGGTGCCGCCACTCCCGAGCCCGCCCCGCCGGAGGCTCCGGAGGCCGAGCCCTCCGCCAAGGCGGCCAGCCCCGCGAAGACCTCCAAGGCGGCCCCGAAGCAGGCCGCTTCGCCGGAGGCCCAGAAGCCTCCCGAGCCCCTTCCGCCCGGCGCGAGCCAGGCCGGCTTCCCCACCGTTGCGCTGGTGGGCTTCGGGCTGCGGTTCGAGCTCAACCCTCCCTTCCAGGCAGCGCGCATGGCCAACATGCTCGAAGAGGGCAACGAGCACGTCCTCTTCGTGTCGTGGTGGGATGTCAACGCCGAGGGTGCCGGACAGCATGGCCGGGCGGGCCTGTACAACGTGGGCATCGTCCCCCACGCACTGCCGGAGGGTGCCACGGAGTACACGCCGGTCGATGTCGAGCGCAACGGCAAGACCACCATCGCGCTGCGACTCGGCGACACCGGCACCGAGCTCCGCCTGCCCGCCGGCATCTCGGCTCTGGGTGGGATGGGGGTGGCGAAGGTCGGTCCGAACACCGACTCCTGGCACATCCAGGTGGGCGACGCCGAGCCCATCGAGTGGCCCGACAAGCAGATGCTCCACAGCTGGGACCCCGCCGATGGTGGGCCGGTCTACTTCGACAAGATGCCCCGCAAGCCCTTCGGTCCCTGGCAGGCGCCCGTCCCGACCCCGGAGTAGCCCTGGGGAGACGCCGGATGGTGGAAGGCATCCACTCGCCGCCTTCTGGGTTCGCCAGGCGTGTCGTGGTCGAAATGCAGGTTTTTCGATGGGATCTGCCAAATCCAGCGCCCAAGGCGTGACCTCCGCAGCAGGTCGGCATCCCCGCCGCGACCTTCGGAGAGCCCATGCACCCCAGAACGACCCTTCCATCCGCCCTCATGCTCCTGGCCTTTGCCGTGGCCTGCGGCGACCCGCCGAGCAAGGACGACGGTGGCAGCGGCACCTCCGACATCGACAGCGGGCTCGATGGGGATGGCTCGGGAGACGACGGCGCGGGTGAAGACGACGCTGGCTCCGGCGACGGCGAGACCGGTGACGACGGCAGCACCGACACCGGCGACGACGGCGGCGATGTGGGCGGAGATGAAGGCGACGGCGGCGATGTGGGCGGCGGCGACGACGGCAGCGACGTCGGCGGTGATGACGCCGGTGACGAAGGCGGCGAGGACGACGGCGGCGACGACTCCGGCGGCGAAGACACCGGCGACGGCTCGGATGGCGGCTCGGGCTCCTCCGGCTCGGGCTCCTCCGGCTCGGGCTCCTCCGGCTCGGGCTCCTCCGGCTCGGGCTCCTCCGGCTCGGGTTCCTCCGGCTCGGGTTCTTCGGGCTCCGGCTCGGGTGGTTCCACGGGCTCCGGCAGCTCTGGTGCCACCGACACCGACGGTGACGGCCAGACCGACGCAGACGAGACCGCCGCGGGCACCGACCCCAACGACTACTACGACCGCACCTACACGGGGGGCTACAACGTCTCGACTTGCGGCACGAGCATCCCCACCGCGTCCACGCCCTCGGGCAGCCACAATGGCAGTGCCACCACCTATGCCGTGGGCGATGTGGTCTCGAACTTCCAGTTCACCGACCAGAACGGCGATGCGGTCGACCTGTACAGCTTCTGCGACAACCACGTCATGATGGTCTTCTCCGCGATGTGGTGCGGAAGCTGTGCCACCGTGGCCGGCTCGGCGCAGACCAAGCAGACCTCCTACGGCTCGCTCGGCTTCCAGTATGTCGAGGTGCTCATCGAAGACCGCTCGGGCGGCTCGGTGTCGTCCTCCGAGCTCAACCAGTGGGCCAGCACCTACTCGCTGTCCACCGTGCCGGTGCTCGACGACTCCAGCAAGTCCGAGCTCATCTACTACGAGCAGAACTGGGGCTACCCCACCATCGTCCACCTCGAAGCGGGCACCATGCAGGTGCTCAGCATCGACCAGGGCCAGACCGACCCCACCGGCTGGCTGTAGGGCTCAGCTCGCAGCCCGCAGGTCGCCCCCGCTGGCGCTTTCAAGCGAGAGGTGGAGGCGGGTTCCGCGTCCCCGTTCCGAGCTGACCTTCAGCTGACCGCCCAGCTGTTCCACCGCGTCGCGGAGTGGTGCCAGCGGTCCGCTGAGCAGCAAGGGCAGGGCGTCTGCAGCCTCGGCGCGCTCCAGGTGCGACATCGGCAGTGCGCCCGTCATCACCGCCTCTGCCACGATGGCGTGGTGGTCGATGCCCGGCCCATCGTCGATGACGTCCACCTCCAGACGGTTCCGGGCGTCGCGCTCCAGGTGGACTCGCACGGTGAGCAGCCGGTCGGGGTGTGCCGAGTGGCGGACCGACCAGGCCAGGGCCGGGGCGAGCACCTTCCGCAGGACCGGCAGCTCGGCATCGAAGACGGGGTCCGGACCGAGCCGCAGGTCCACCATCTTGTGGTGTTCAGCCGCCAGGGCTGCCACCTGGTCTCCAAGCTCGGGCAGCACCCCGCTCATCGGCCGGGCCAGCAGCAGCCCGACCGCCCGCGCCGAGGCTTCGGGAAGCTCGGTGAGCAGGCCCTCGAAGCGCAGTCGGTCCACCACCAGCGTATCGGCACCACAAGCAGCACTGGACTCCGGCTGCGCCGCCCCGCACTCCATGCGGTCCACGGCCTCCAGCACCTCCGGAAAGCCGCACAGTGCGGCCATGTTGCGCACCAATGCCAGTGCCTTGTTCCGCTCGGCCTCCGACTGGTCGTGGGCAGCATCCTGTGAGCCCGCCGCCAGCCCCAGAGCGGCGAGGGCCACCTCCGGCACCCCCTTCTCGAGCTCCGCCGCGCGCGCACGGTCGGCCTCCGCACGCACCTGCTGGGTCACGTCGACCACCTCCAGCAGCACCTCATCCAGCCCGTCGCCGTTGTGTCGAACCGGCTGGAAGCGGGTCTGCAGGGTGCGGCCGTTGTGTTCGAAGCGCTTGTTGAGCAGGGCCACGGTGTCCTGGAAGGTGCTCCAGAATGCGGGGTCCCAGAGCAGCTCGCGCACCATGGTCGTGGTCTCGGCGTCGATCCGGGCGTAGCGGGCGAGCAGCGCCTCGATGGTGGTGCAGGTCTCGTTGTCGGGCAGGATGGCCGAGAGGGTGGGGGTTCTCGCCTCCGAGAGCCGGCCAGTGCGGTCGAAGGTCACGAGTCCCCGCTCCAACGCGGCCAACAAGGCGTGCTGGGCCCGCTGCGAGGCGTCGACCTCTCCGAGGGCCTGCTCCAGGGCGACGGTGCGCTCAGCGACGGTGTGCTCGAGGCCGGCATTGAGGTCGGTGACCCGGTCCTGCTGGCGACCTCCCAGAGCCGCGAAGCCCCCGAGGAAGAAGGGGGCGCTGCAGATGATGAGGGCGAGGGGGTCGCTGAAAAAGGCGTCTGCTGCGCCCGACAGGCCGAACTGGGCCAACCGCAGGCCACCGGCGATCACCGGAAATGCGAGGCCGAAGGCCGCGCCTGTCAAGGCCCACTTTCTGGTCGCCGGCATCTGCATCTGCTTCACCTCGGCGCATGGATCGGAGGCGCAGTCACGGAGGTTGAGGCACTTCGGGATTCATCCGACTGACAGGCGGGGGCGTCGGCGTCCGTCTGTCTGCGTCTCTCCCCCGCACCGTCGATGCGGGCGGTATTGTCGAGTCCCCGTGTAAGGACGACGCCCTCGGCTGCGTTGTCCCCGCGAACGCAGGAGCCACCGACCCATCCTGCTCCACCACGGAGGACCTCATGTCGCCACGACCGCAGCCCTGGGCCGTCTCACTCGCCTTGGCCACCGTCGTCGTCGGTGTCGCCGCCCGCTCGGCGCTCGACGCCCCCTCTCCAGCCACACTCCCAGCGGCGGTGCAGGCGCCCCCCGTAGTGGTCCTCGACCTCGGCGCGCCTCAGGTCGACCCCCTCGCCGAGGACAACATCCTCGATGTGCCTCCCGCCCCCGAACCCCAGATCGGGTTCGCCGAGGATCCCTGTCCTGCCTGTGGGATGGGCTGATGGCGCCGGCCTTCGGTGTGTCCATCCAGCCCGAGGCCGGCTGCGCGCAGGTCCTGGGCCCGATGCTCGCTGAAGGCGCGGTCGACCGCATCGAGTGGACCGTAGACACCGCCCACAACGGCCGTCGGCTGCCCGGTTGGTTCGTCCAGCTCTTGCGCAGCTTCGCGCCCCATGGCCGGCTGGTCGCCCATGGGGTCGGTGCATCCTGGATGTCCCCCGCACACTCACCCGGCCCCTGGTTGGCGCAGTCCGCTCGCCTTCTTGCTGCGCTGCCGGCCCGCCACCTCACCGAACACGTCGGCTGGAACGTCGGCGGACAGCAGGTCTTCGGTGCGCCACTGCCCCCGCCTCCCCGCTCGCGGACCGCCTGGGAGCTGGTGGCGCAGCGGATGAACCTCGCCCGGCAGCAGCTGGGCGTCCCGGTCGGTCTGGAGGTCCTGGCGCTGGCGTGGAGTCCGTCCGATGTCGAGTGGCGTGGCCCCGCCTGGGGCTGGCTGGTGGAGCGCCTGCCCGAGACCGTGCTCCACCTCGACGTCCACAACATCTGGTGCCAGGCCGCCACCTTCGGCCTCGACCCCATCGCCTTGCTGGAGCGGCTGCCGCTGTCCCATGTCCGGCTCGCCCACATCTCCGGGGGACGGTGGAGCCAGCCGTTGGAGGATGCTCCTCCGGTTCGCCGAGATACCCACGACGACGGTGTTCCCGAAGACTTGTGGACACTGCTCGACGCGGCTTTGTCCCGCTGTCCCGCCCTCGATGCCGTCTTCTTCGAGCGCATCGCCGGCACCTGGGACGACCCCGGCGGCATCCGAGCCGACCTCGACCGCCTGCAAGGGGCGCTGTCCCGTCCCATCGCGCCACAGCTCCCGTCACCGGTCCGCTCGGCCATCGACTGGATCGACGACACTCCTGCCCAGCTCGGCGCCTGGCAGGCTGCGGTCACCCGAGCGGCCCGCACCCAGGACCCCACCCAGCTCACCGCGGCCCTCCGGAGCGGTCCCTACCAAGATGCCTTCCACGACCTCGATCAGCGCATGGTCCACACCGTCCTCGAGCTGACCCGCCGCTGGAGTCGCTGGTCGGTCCCGTAGACTGCAGGCCCCGACCGCCCCAGGGTGCCCATGTCCACCGACTCCGCCACGCAAGACCGGGTCGTCGTCCTCCACACGCGGCGCACTCTGCTGCGCGACGGCTCCCTGGTCGTTCTCGGCCTGGGGGTGGCTTGCACCGGCAAGCTGCCTCCGGCGACCGACGACTCCTCCGGCACCACCGAGCCCGGCGCCGACGACACCGAGGACACGGCGCCCGACCCCTGTGACGTCGAGCCCGAGGTGGGCGGCGCGGGCTGGCGTCCCATCGTGCTGGCCGACCACCCCGAGCTCGCTTCCGCCGGTGGCAGCGTCGTGCTCGACCTCGACGGCCACGCCCTCATCGTCGCCCAGCCGTCCGAGGGCTGCTACGTCGCCCTCAGCCGCATCTGCACCCACGAGGGCTGCACCGTCGAGTTCCGCGACGGGCGCTTCATCTGCCCGTGTCACGGCGCGGCCTTCCGCATCGATGGCTCGGTCCAGGCAGGTCCCACCCCCGTCCCGCTGCCGGCTTTCGCGGCAGGAGAGGTGGACGGCGTCGTCTGGGTGCAGACCGGGTAGCCGTCCCAGTCCCCCCTGCCCCCGTGAAGCGCCACACGTCTGCCCCACGTCGTCCGCGCGGCACTTGGTTAGCTCCGGCACCCCACCCCGGAGCCGTGATGACGCCCCTGCAGATCTGCTCGGTCACCGCTGAGGTGGCACCCTTTTCGAAGACCGGCGGCCTGGGCGATGTGGCAGCGGCATTGCCGGGCGCGCTCAAGGCCCTGGGTCACCGGGTTGTCACTGTGGCACCCCGCTACCAGGCCTGGTCGGAGGGCTGGGACACCGGCATCCGGCTCCGCTTCTTGCTGTTTGGACAGCTCCACGAGGTGGGCCTCTTTCACGCCCGCACCGAGACCAGCGGCGACATCCTGTTCGTCGACCATCCGGCCATCCGACGTGGCGGCATCTACGGTGATGACAGCGGGGCCTATGGGGACAACCTGTTCCGCTTCGCGCTGCTGTCTCGGGCGGCCATCGAGGCCTCTCGGCGCTTCGAGCTGCCCGGAGCCGACGGACCCAGCACTCTCGCCGATGCCGGGCCCGTGCGCTTTCTGACCCACGACTGGCACGCTGGCCTGCTGCCCGTCTACCTTCGGGCCCACTACCAGGCGGTCGGGCTGCTCCGTGAGAGCACCGTGGTGCACGTCATTCACAATCTTGCACACCAGGGCGTACACAGCGCGGATGCCTTCGGGGGACTCGACCTCGGGCCCCAGTGGGCGGCCACCCTCGACATGGGCGGCGCCATCAACTGCATGAAGGCGGCGCTCGTGTCGGCGGACCGCATCCGCACGGTCAGTCCGACCTATGCCAAGGAGATCACCACGGCGGCCTTCGGCTGCGGCCTCGAAGGGGTGCTGCGGGCCCGGAAAGATGCGCTCGACGGTATTCTCAATGGCATCGACGGCTCGGAGTGGAGTCCGCGTACCGATGGGCACCTGCCGGCCAACTACGGCCTGGATGCGCTGGGTTGTCTCACAGAGGACGGCTCGCCGGGGCCCCTCGTCGGGGGCGGAAAGCACCTCTGCAAGGCCGCTCTGCAGCGAGAGCTCGGACTGCCCGTGCGGGCAGGGGTGCCACTGGTGGGCTTCATCGGTCGGCTCACCGGCCAGAAGGGCATCGACCTGCTCGCTGAGGTGGGGGACTGGCTCGCCAACACGGGCGCGGCCCAGCTCGTGCTGCTCGGCACCGGGGAGCGGCGCTACGAGGAGGCTCTGCGTCGCCTCGCTCGGCGCTGGCCCCGTCGCGTCCACGCCCGCCTGGCCTTCGACGTCGGGCTGTCCCACCGCATCACCGCGGGCAGCGACATCCTGCTCATGCCCTCGCGCTTCGAGCCCTGCGGCCTCAACCAGCTCTATGCGCTGGCCTATGGCACGGTCCCCGTGGTGCATGCCACCGGTGGTCTCGCTGACACCGTGCACACCTTCGACCCCACCACCGACACCGGCACTGGCTGGGCCTTCACCGAGCCCACCGCCGCATCCTTCCGACAGGCTCTGGGCTTCGCGCTCAAGACCTGGCACCAGCACCCCGCCACCTTCCGCCGCATCGCCGCCCGGGGCATGTCCGCCGACCACGGCTGGACCACCTCCGCCAGGCGCTACGCCGCAGCCCTCGCCGGCTGAGCCTGCGGCCCCCCACCCGGGTGGTAGAACCGCAGACCGCGGTCTTTCGGAGTCCCCATGTCCACTTCCGCTGAACTGTCCTCTCGTGCGGCCCAGCTCGCATCTGCTTGGAGCGCGGCCCGCGTGGTCTTGTCCTCGGCCGCTGGCAGCGGGGAAGGCGCGTCCTCGGGCGGTGCCCTGGCCAGCACCCTCGACCAGCACGGGGTGGGCGCGCTCGGGGCCGCCCTTGCCGACGGCGAGCGGGTCGAGCTCCAAGATGCTGGCGCCACCGTTGTGCTCACGCGACATGGCGCGAGCGGGTCGCTGCGCATCTCCTGGGCAGAGGGGCCCACCTACGAGCAGCGGGTGCCTCTGCCCGGTCAGATTGCGGGCGCGACGGGCCCTGTCCAGCCGGTGACCGCCGCGCCCGTGGAAGGCCCGCTCGGCACGCCGGTGGGTCTGTCTGCCCTCGACGAGATCGACCGCAAGCTCGCCGTCGTACGGGGCAAGCTCTACGACCACGCCTCGGTGCCCCCCGCCCGACGCGAAGGCACCGTCCCCGCGGTCTCCGTCGATCTGCTTGGAGACCCCCTCTTCCTGCGCGACCACGGCGTGCGTGCGGCCTACGTCGCGGGCGCGATGGCGGGTGGCATCGCCTCGGTCGAGCTCGTGGTGGCGATGGCCCGGGCCGGGCTGCTCGCCTTTTTCGGCTCCGGTGGGCTGCCCCTTCCGGCGGTCGAAGAAGCCCTCCGCAGCCTGTCGAGCCAGCTCGGGGACCGTCCGTGTGGCTGCAACCTGCTCCACAACCCCAACGAGCCTGCCGTCGAAGACCAGACCGTCGACCTGCTGCTCCAGCACGGCTGCACCCGGGTCTCGGCCAGCGCCTTCATGACCCTCACGCCCGCCATCGTGCGCTACCGCGCCGCAGGGCTGTCGCTGAAGGGTGGCCAGATCGTCGAGAAGACGGCCATCTTCGCGAAGGTGAGTCGTCCGGAGGTCGCCGCTCGCTTCCTGTCGCCCGCTCCCGCCGCCATGCTGAAGTCCCTCGTGGAGGCCGGCCGGATCACAGAGGAGCAGGCCGCCCTGGCCGCGCGCGTCCCCCTCGCTCGAGACATCACCGCTGAAGCCGACTCTGGCGGCCACACCGACCGTCGGCCCCTTCCCGTGCTGTTGCCTCTGCTGCTGAAGCTCCGCGACGAGCTCCACGCCCGGCACGGCTACGCCCAGCCCCCCCGCATCGGTGCCGCCGGTGGACTCGGAGACCCACGCTCGGTGCATGCGGCCTTCGCCATGGGCGCCGCCTATGTGCTCACCGGTTCGGTCAACCAGGCCACTGTGGAAGCCGGCACCTCTCCGCGCGTGAAGAAGATGCTCGCCGAGGCGGGTATGGCCGATGTGGCGACCGGTCCCGCCCCCGACATGTTCGAGCTTGGCGCCCATGTGCAGGTGCTGTCCAAGGGCTCCATGTATGCGCAGCGTGGCCGTCGCCTCTACGAGCTCTACAAGGCCTACGACGGTGTGGACAGCCTGCCCGTCGACGTTCGCAGCCGGCTGGAGAAGAAGGTCTTTCGGCGCACCATCGACGAGATCTGGGCCGGTACCCGCGCCTACTGGGCCGAGCGCGACCCCTCCGAGGTGGCCCGCGCCGAGCGTGACCCCAAGCACCACATGGCCCTCATCTTCCGCTGGTATCTGGGCATGACCAGCCGCTGGGCCCGCACTGGAGACGCCGACCGGGTGCGCGACTACCAGGTGTGGTGCGGTCCGAGCATGGGACTGTTCAATGGCTGGGCGACCGGGGGGCGGCTGTCCGAGCTGTCGGCTCGACGGGTGGCCGATGTGGCCCAGGCACTGCTGGAAGGGGCGGCTGCATGCCGTCGGCGTGAGGTGGCGCGTGCTCTGGGTGTGCGGGTGTGAGACTCCAAGCGGGTCCGCGGCGGGGCTGATGTGGCCTATGCTCCCCCTACGCTCTGCACGGGACCGCCCCATGTCCACCCGCTCCCTCCTCCTCGTCGCACTGGTGGCCCTCGCCTGTGATGGGGAGCAGACGAAGATTCCGGAGGACGTCCCCGCCTTCGAGGACGACTGCGCCGATGGCCTGGACAACGACCGCGACGGCAAGGTGGACTGCGCCGACCGCCCCGACTGTGACCAGGACTGCCTCCCGGACACCGAGACCTTGTGCGACGACGCCGAAGACGACGATGCCGACGGTCTGGTCGACTGCCGAGACCCCGACTGCGTCGAAGATGAGGCGTGTCTGGAGGACTGCACCAACGGCACCGACGACGACGGCGACTCCCTCATCGACTGTGCCGACACCGACTGCCAGGGCGATGCGGCCTGCGTGGAGGACTGCGGCGACCTGTCCGACAACGACCGGGACGGCCTCACCGACTGCGACGACCCCGACTGTGCAGAGGCCTGCGTGGAGGACTGCGAGAACGGCGTAGACGACGACCAGGACGGCCTCACCGACTGCGACGACGCCGACGACTGCGAGGCGCTGTGCGAAGAGGTGTGCGACAACGACATCGACGACGATGGCGACGACCTCATCGACTGCGCCGACGACGAGTGCGAGGGTGAGCCGGCCTGCGACGAGGTGTGCGACAACGGCCGCGACGACGATGTCGACGGTCTTACCGACTGCGAAGACGCCGACTGCGTGGGCGACCCCGCCTGCGACGAGCTGTGCGCCAACGGCGACGACGACGACTTCGACGGCCTCACCGACTGCGAAGACGACGACTGCTGGGCCGACCCCGCCTGCGAGACCACCACGCTCACCGTCACCGGCGGACGGATGGCCGTGGACGCTGTGAAGAACTACTCGCTGGTGTTCAACTTCACGACCTACTTCGTGAACTCCACCAGCGTGGCCACCGCCTCGGTGCTCGGCGGCGAAGGGCGCATCCTCATCGCCAACCCCGCCTCATCGGTCGGCTGCGACTGGTCGTTCACGCGCGCGGTGTTCTCCGGCAACTACGGCGGAAACCTGAGCCTCGTCAGTCGACTGGGCTTCCGCACGTCGGGCGCATGTGGCGGAATCGGCAGCTCCATCCTGCCCACCTCGCTGGAGCGCGACTCCGACACCTTGCGCATCCCCAGCGCATCGCGGGTGAGCTGGTACCGCGGCCGGGCCTCGTACTCCACGGGCACGGCGTTCTCGACCACCCACGTCCACTCCACTTTCTCGTTCACCTTCATTCGCCGCAACAGCCACCACTGGGTGGTGCCCACCATCACCGGTGGCCCCTGGGAGCCGTAGCCGGTGACCCATTCGCGGCGGTCCGGTGTTGAGTCGGCGCCTGTAGACCCGAGGGGCCCATGTTTCGCTTCATCCTCCCCACGGCTGCTCTCTTCGCAGCCACCCCCGCGCTCGCTGAAGACCGCGATGTGCTGCTCACTCTGGGCATCGGCGCCGCCGCCGCGGAGGGGGTGGGTCCCCAAGGCTACGGACGCCTCGCATTCATGGGGGAGCGCTTCGGACTCGAGGGCGGGGTGAGAGAAGGCGCGGTGGGCGTCATCGGGGACATCGGCGACCCGGGGCTCGCGGAGTCCGACGGTGTGTTTGTGGGCTGCATCGACCTGCTCGGGCGCTTCGACGTGGGACCGGTGGTGCTCAAGGCCGGCCTGGCCCACCACCACGAGACCCCTGCGCCGGTCGTGCGGGACAACCCGGTGGGCACCACGATTGGCGTGGCAGACGGCATCGTCCACCGCAGCGGCTTCGAGGTGGGCGTGGAAAGCGACCTGGAGGTGCGCCGCCTGCTGCCCGACGCCGAGGCACCCATCGTCGACCAGCTCCGCCTCGTGACTGCACTTGCCGCCGACTACATGCCCGACGATGGCGGACCGCACCTCACCACCTGGCTGGAGGCGGGGCTGCAGCTGGCTTTCTGAGGTCCGCCTCCGGTGCTTTGATGGGCCAGTGGCTTGTTCCGAGTCGCGACCCGGCCGGAGATTGCCGATGCGTACCGTCCCCCTCCTCGCCGCCCTCGGCCTGACCCTCGCAGGCTGCCCCCGGGCGAAGGTGAAGCTCAAGAAGGGCCCGAAGGACGGGGTGCCGCCCGTGCGGGTGCTGGTGGTGTTGCCAGACACGGCGCCCGGCGTGGGGGAGATGTTCGGCGAGCTGTACGACATGCAGGCAGGGGGCAAGGCCCTCGACGACGTCGGCCGCACGGTGGCCCGGCGCACCAGCCACAAGCGTGGGAAGGGCTCCGACCTCGATGGCAGCAGGCCCATCTGGGTGGCGCCCGCCCCGCGGAGTCCAACCGCGGAAAAGCAGGATGGGTGGTTCGAAGAAGCCCTGTCACGGGGCATTGACGGCGAGGCCACCTACCGGGTGGTCAGTCACACCGAGGCCCTCACTGCGCTCGACTGCGACTACACGCTGGTGATGCAGACCAAGGCGAAGGGCAAGGCGGCCGGCATGGCTCCGGTGCCAGACCTCATCAACCCCTATGTGCGCACGACGAAGCTCTCGGGCCGCATCCTGGGCGTCCATGGCAGCAAGGGCGCCTGGTCGCTCGCGCGCTGCTCCGACGGGACCTCGCTGGGGGAGGGAGACCTCAAATACGTGTCGCGTCGGCTGTGGTGGATGCTCGACCTGAAGCGACGACACACCCTCAAGCTGAAGGGCGACCCCATGGGCGGGCTGGCTCAGGATGCCGTGGGTGGCACCAAAGACAGCGGGTGGACGGCCGATGTGGCGGCCTGGCGGGCAGCGGGCGTCGGGGCGGAGCCGGGGGCGTCACTGGCAGGTCGGACGCCGCTGGAGAAGGGCGCCTATGCGAGTCCCTTCAAGGCGAATGGCGAGCTTGCCCGGTGGGACCTCAAGCTGGTGCTCGGAGAAGCTGCCGGCGCGGCCACCGAGGAGGCGACGAAGGCTGCCGTGCGCAAGGTGGCGGGCTCCACGGCAACCACCGACGCCCTCGGCAAGGTGGGCGGCGCCATCGCGGGCGGGCTGGTGAAGCGGGCCATCACGGCCAAGCTCAAGGCCGACCACTACTTCGACGATGTGTGCGACCTCGCTGTCTACATGGACGCCGCCCACGCCCACCGCGCCGACTACCTGCTGGGACTGCACGCCGCCGGCCTCGTCTACCCCGAGCTGTCCGCCCAGTACCGAAGCTGCCTCCAGCAGGCCTCCGAAGCCCGCCACGCCGCCGGCCTCGACGCCCCCCGATGACTCCCACCCCCTCCTCTTCAGCACAAAGTGTTGAGCACGGCGTCAGGAGTCCAAAGTTGCACAAACCCACGTTCTACCCACGCGCGTTGAGCACGGTGCCCGGAGTTCCCAGTTGCACCAGCCTGCGCGTGTCAAGCACGGTGCCCGGTCGTCAGAGTTGCACCGCCTCGGAGTCCCCCAGGCGGTGGCGAAGCATCTTCCACTCGCGGGCCAGGGTGGGGTCACGGTCGGCGAGCTGGCGGAGGCGCTCGGGTGCGCGGGACAGCGTGGACTTGTGCACGCCGAGCTCCCGAGACAGCGCGCTCGGACGCATGCCCGTGGCCTTCGGCAGCCACCACAATGCCAGCCACCGGCGCATTCTCAGCTCGGCACTCCGAGAGCGTGTCGGAAGCTGCCCTGGCTGCACACCACACACATCGGCCAACACCTCCCAGGCTTGCGCGAGGCTGAAGCCGCCTTCGGGCGCGACTGGCAAGGCCGAGGCGGGCGGGAGGGTGCGGCCGGCGGGCACCCAGAGCTGTCCGGGGTCGAAGCCATCGGGACCGGGCTGGCGGCCGATGCGCACCTCCTCCACGTACCCCTGCAGGGCCTCGACGGTGCCGAAGGCCTCCAGCAGCCGCGCGGTGGTGAGCCAGGGAGGCCGCTCGAGGGCGCCGGTGTAGGCGGCGTGGGAGGTCCAGTGCGCGCGGTCGACGTGGACCGCCAGGTGGGCCTTCACGGGGTTGAGGTGGATGTAGGCGAGCACATGGATGAGGTAGTCGTCGGCCTCGACCACCCGGCTGCGGTAGCGCGCCTTCCACACCGGGCCGTCCCATGCCCGCTGGCTGTTGAGCCACCGGCTGTAGCCGCTCTGCACGAATTGCATCGCGGTGCCGAGTCCTCGGTCGCCCGCCTCCAACAGCAGGTGGAAGTGGTTGGGCATCACAGCGTAGGCATGCACCTTCACGCCAAACCGCTCCGGCAGCTGTGACAGCAGGTGGAGGAATTGGAGGTGGCTGTCGTCGTCACCGAAGACGTCGGTGCGCCGGGCGCCCCGGTTCATGACGTGGTGCAGCGAGCCGGCGGCGTCGAGGCGGGGAATGCGGGGCATGTGGACTCCATGGGTGCAACGGGCGGCTCCTGGCACCGTGCGCAACTCCGGTGGACTACTCATCCTCCGTGCAACTTTCAACTCCTGGCACCGCGCGCAACAAACGGTGACCCCGGGTCTGTTTGTGCAACTTCTTTCACCTGACGCCGTGCTCAACATGACTCACATCACCAGGGGACCGGGGGGCGCGGGTTCGCCTGGCGGGTCAATGGGGGGGCCTGGAAGCCTGTGCCCTGTCCGGCGGTTTGTCGGCGGCGCCCTCTCGGAGTCCCCATGGACCTGCACGACCCCTCGCTCCCCGATCTGTCCCAGCATGCCGGCGGTGCCCACGCCCTCGTCGAGCTCGACCCCGACCATCCCGGCTTTCGCGACCCCGTCTACCGAGCCCGGCGCGACACCATCGCCCGCCTCGCGCTGGCCCATCGCAGTGGGGCCCCCGTGGTCGATGCGCCCTACAGCGAGGCTGAGCACGCTGTGTGGTCGGAGGTCCGCGCGGCCCTCGCGCCCCACCATGCCGCCCGTGCCTGCGCCGAGATCCTCGAGCTGCAGCAGATCCTGCCGCTCCACGCCGACGCCGTCCCCCAGCTGTCCGAATTCAACCCTCGTCTCCATGCTGTGGCCGGCTTCCGCATGGAGCCGGTCGCCGGCCTCGTGTCCGCCCGCACCTTTCTCACCCACCTCGGGCGCCGGGTGTTCCTGTCCACCCAGTACATCCGCCACCACAGCCGCCCGTTCTACACCCCCGAGCCCGACGTCATCCACGAGTTGGTAGGCCACGCCGCCACTCTGGTCCACCCGGGCATCGCCGAGCTCAACCGCGTGGTGGGCGAAGCGGCAGCCGTCGCCGACGCCCCCTCGATGGCCCGCCTGGAGCGCGTGTACTGGTACACCCTCGAGTTCGGCCTGGTGGAGGAGCGCGGAGACATCAAGGCCTTCGGGGCCGGCCTGCTGTCGAGTGTTGGCGAGATCGACCGCTGCACCACCGTTCCCACCCTTCGCGGCTGGGACCTCGAGGCCATGGCAAACACCCCCTACGACCCCACCGACTTCCAGAGCGAGCTGTTCGTGGCCCCCTCCTTCACCCGCATGCTGTGCGAGGTGACGGCGTGGGTGCGCACCGGCGGACACTGCGTGGCTTGAGGTGCCTCACAGGCCCGGAAAGGTGAGCACGTAGGCGCCGCCGGCCGGAGGGTCGTCGGTGCCCGAGGTGGGGGCGCCCAGCAGCAAGGTGGGGCCATCCACGGTGGTGCCTGCGGCGAGGTCGAAGCCGGCCAGTCCGCTGGCGACCGCCGAAGCGTCGGCATCGGCAACGGTGCGGCTGCCCGAGACGGGGCCGTACCACACCCACGCTGTGCTGGTGCCGTGGGTGGCCATCAACACCTCCGCGTGGCCGTCGCCATCGGTGTCCGGGCTGTCGTGGAGGCTGTGGCCGAGCTGTGCGTCGTCCTCGGGACCGCTGAAGCGCGCACACTCCGTCCGCTCCCCACCGCAGAACAGCACCGCGGTGCCGGCATCCCCACTCCCCACCGCACCCCCCGCGAGCACGTCGGGCAGGCCATCTCCATCGACATCGCCCGCACCCGACACCCGGGTGCCGAAGCCGTCCTCCGCGACCGTTGCGGTGAGCTGTTGGTCGGCATCCGCCAGCAGTCCTCCCTCGTGTGGGCCCAGCAGCACGGCCACCGAAGCTGCGCCGGGCTCACCGATGACGACGTCGTCGACGCCGTCTCCATCGAGGTCCCCCGGTGTGTGCAGCCCGAGGCCCGCCTCCGAGCTGCTTCCTGTCCACGCCATCTCCGCGGTGTCGAGCGCCTGTCCGGTGGTCCACTCACCCGAGAACAGCCGCACCACGCCCGCGTCTTCGCTGGGGGACGCCAGCAGCAGCGTGGGGGTGCCGTCCACCACCGGGCCGCGGGCGGCAAAGAGCAGCAGACGGTGGGACTCGGGAATCGAAAAGCTGCCCACCGCTTCAGACAGGTCGGTCCCCTCGACGACCGGTCCCGCGAGCAGCGCCAGGCGGCCCTGGAACTCTCCTGGCAGGTGGCCGGTGGAAACGACGAGATCGCCCACTCCATCGCCGGTCACGTCGCCCACCGCTTCGACCAGCCGGCCTGCTGTGGGTGCATCGGGGTCCCCGCCGACGAACAGGGCGCCCGCCTCGAATGGGGTCGTTCCATCGGGCACCGCGGTGGACCAGACCCACACGCCACCGGACTGCAGGCTGCCGTCGGACAGTGCATCGGGTGCGCCAACCAGCAGGTCCGCCGCACCATCGCCGGTGACATCTCCAATGGACACCGACACGCCTGCGCTGTGCCCCGGCGGTGCGGCGAGGGTGGACAGAGCAGGGGAGGGGAGACGGCAGGCCCGCCCGTCGCAGTTGTCGTCGACCCCGTTGTCGCAGACCTCCTCAGCTCCGGGATGCACCGCCGGGTCGTGGTCGTTGCAGTCGATGTCTGCGGGGTGGCCGTCGGCGTCGGCGTCGGTCTCGACTGGCGCGCCCGAGTCGTGGACGGCGGTGTCTCGGGATGTGTCGTGGCCGGGTGACGCGTGGGTCGGCAGGTCGTCGGCGGTGGGGAGCTTCGGGGGGCCGGCTCCACATCCGCTCTCGAGGAGCAGGCACAGTGCGGTGCGGGTGCGCTTCAAGCCATCTCCGGAGCGTTCGAAGGTGTCACAGGTGCCTGGGACACGACCCTGCCATGTGGCCAGGCCGAGAGGGGGCCGCGTTCGGACAACACCTGCAAACTTGGTGTCACCACATGCGGTTCAGTGACACCCAATACATGTATGCGGTGGGTAGTTATTGCGCCGGATGCGTTGGGTGGGCCGGCTCTCGATAGTGTCCATGATGGCCTGGTGAGCGATGCTCTCGTGTTGTGTGAATGGTGTGTGGACAAGCTGGGTGGTCGCTGTTCGACCGGTACGGCGTTGAATGGAGGGCGGCCGTCGGAGTTGTCAGGAAAGGAACACAACTGTTGAACGGACGATTCGCTAAGCTGCCGGCCTTCATGGCGCATATTGCCTTGCCTACGTGGTTCCCGGAGGGAATGTGTCGACTCGGAAGACCCGCGTTGCACTCTGTCTGGCTGCTGGCCTCTTGGGCTGTCAGCAGCTCCCACCGCTGCCGTCGGCGGCCTTGTTCCCCGACCGGGCGGCCACCGACGCCCCCGCGGCCAACGACTCGGGCATCGGCGACCCGGACTTCGGGGGAGCCGCCCCGGCGCTGAGCACGGTGGAGGAGCTGGAGGGCACCATCCGCCTGTTGTTGGAGGACAGTGTCCCCAACGGCACCGAGTTCATCGGCTTGTTTCGCCAGCTCACCGGACAAGGCGACAACCGCTGTCCGGGGGACGACCTCGCCTTCACCACGCCGACCAGCTCCTGCACCTCCTCCACCAGCTGGGAATACTTCGGCTACGCGCCCTACGTCGACAGCATCGAGGACAAGGCGGACGGCAGCCGACACCGCGTGGAGATCGGTCAGGCCAGCTTCGTCATCACCTCTCCCGAGGGCGACACCTTCTCGGTGGGCGGCGGCTTCGTCCACCTGCAGGACCTCGACGACGAGCTGGGCGAGTGGAGCCAGTCCCTCACCGGCACCTACATCTGGACCGGCGACGGCCCGGACTGGCTGCAGCTCGGCACCCAGGTGGGCTGGGAGTTCGAAGGCGCTCGGCCAGCCGGCGCCCACCGCTTCTCTTTCAGCGGCCCCATCGCCGTGGGGGCCGACTGGCTCTATGTCGACCGCATCAACTGGAACGAGTCCGTGTGCGAGGGCGTTCCCGAGGTCTCCTTGCAGGTGCGCGACGTGGAGGGCCGCTGGTATCGGTGGTCTTCGGGCGCCGACTGCTCCCCTTGCGGTGTGGTGAGCTGGGACGACCCGGCCGGACCGCCGCAAGAGCTCGGGGAGCTGTGCGTCGACTTGTCCGAGAGCATGGCAAGGCTCGACGACCTCAACGACTTTCCCGAGGGCGGCTGATGCGGTCCGCGGCTGCGGCGTGGCCTCTGCTGGCGCTGTTGGCCGCGCTGGCGGGTTGCGCGGGTGCCTACGCGCCCCTGGAGAAGATCGAAGGCGAGGACCCCGACGACACGGAAACTCCCGACGACTCCGCGGTGGCCGACCTGCACCCGCCGGTCCGTCCAGCTCTGTCGGACCCCGCTCGCTTTCTACGCCGTGCTGCGCTCGACATCACAGGGCACCTGCCGTCCCCCGAAGCCCTGTCCCGCGTGTCTGCAGACCCCGCCTCCCTCGACGCGGAGCTGGCCGCTCTGCTGGAACACCCGGGCGTCGCCGAGCGCATGGTGCATGTGCTCGATGAACGCTGGCACGTCCGCTACGAGGCCATTCCCGTCGGTCCCTCCGACTTTGGCTTCGAGGAGAGCCGGCGCTACGAGCTGGCGCGCTCGGTGACCGAGGAGCCTCTGCGCTGGATGGCCCACGTCATCACCGAGGACCTCTCCTGGGACCGCATCCTCGACTCGGACACCACCATGGCGGTGCCCTTGCTCGCCGAGGTGTGGCCCCTCGAGATTGTCGGCGAGGCCAACACCGACGGCTGGGCGCCCGCCCGCTGGACCGACCACCGCCCCGAGGCGGGGGTGCTCGCCTCGAATGGCCTGTGGTGGCGCTACGCCACAACGGCCTTCAACTACAACCGCACCCGTGCCGCCGCCGCGACCCGCCTGCTCGTGTGCCACGACTTCCTCGAGACGGTGGTGGAGTTCGAGAGTCCCAGCCTCGTCGACGAGGAGGGGACCGCCGCCGCCATCCGTGAAAACCCCAGCTGCGTGGCCTGTCATGGCGCCCTCGACCCCATCGCGGCCGCCATGTTCGGCTTCTGGGCCTTCGAGCTGTACGACCCACTGGAGCTGTCCCACTACCACCCGGAACGCGAACCCCTGGGCGAGGAGCTGCTGCAGCACTCCCCCGCCTGGTTCGGCACCCCCGTGGAGGGTCTCGCTGAGCTGGCCCCCACCATCGCCGCCGACCGCCGCTTCCCTCGATGCGCGGTGGACACCTTCGCCAATGCGATGTGGCGCCGGGGCACCCAGACCGAAGATAGCGAACTCATCGGTGATCTCACCGATATCTTCGAAGCCGACGGCCGCCGGGTGAAGCCCCTGTTGCTCCACCTCACCGCGACAGAGGCCTACGTCGGCAACCTCGCCGCCTCCCCCCCGCCGGGGGCCCACGACCGCTTCCTCGGCCCCCAGCAGCTCAGCGCGGTGCTTCGTGAGACGGTGGGTTTCACCTGGACCTACTCTGGCGAAAACCAGCTCGACAGCGACGTCACCGGTCTGCGGGTGGCGCTGGGCGGGGTCGACGGAGAAGAGGTCACCTCGCCCAAGCGCAGTGTCGACGCCAACCTTGTGCTGGCCTGGCGTGCGGCGGCGGAGGCAGCGGCCCGCCATGCCCTCGCTGACCTCGCGGTGGCCGACTGCGCACTGCTCCCCGGCGCCGACCTGAACACCCGGCCCGGCGACGCGGCCTTCGACGCAAGCCTCGCCTACGCCACCACCTGGCTCACGGGTCAGCCCGCCGATGCGCCCACCTTGGATGCCCTCACCGGCTTGTGGCTGGTCGCGGGTGAAGGCGACCCCGCGGAGGGCTGGGCCACGGTGCTGTCCGCCCTCTTCCAAGACCCCGCCTTCGTCACCTACTAGTCCAGCCACCTGCGCTGGCGAGGGACAAGATGCCGTCTATTCCGTCATTCTCGATGAATCGCAGGCGTCTTCTCCAGGCGGGGACGGGCGTGCTGGCCGCTGCTGGGGCCGGCTCTGTGGTGCGTCCAGCCCGGGCGGTGGCGGCTGCGGACCGTCGCTTCCTGTTCGTGTTCGTCAATGGCGGCTGGGACCTCACCTGGGGCCTCGTGCCCATGTTCGACAACCCGCGCGTGCACTGTCCCGACGACGGCTCCGACGTCGCCACCGCCGAGGGACACGTCTACGTCGATGGTCCGGCGCGACCTTCGGTGTCCGCCTTCTTTGACGAGTGGGGACGGCACACCTGCATGTTGCACGGCTTCGAGGTGCGCTCGGTCGCCCACTTCAATTGCCGTCGCCTCGTCTTCACGGGGGACGCGGGTGCCTTCAGCGACGACTGGCCCACGCTCATCGCCTCCAATGGGGCGGGACCGGGGACCGCCATGCCCCACCTCATCGTGTCAGGACCCGGCTACGCGGCCAACTACCCCGACCTCGTGGGAAGGGTGGGCGCCGATGGCCAGCTCGGGGCGATGCTCGACATGGAGATGCTGTCTCGCCGCGACATCCCGCTGGACCCCCTCCAGTCCGACTCCCGCGACGCCGTGGCGGCCTACCTGGCGCAGCGTTCGGCCAGCCTGGCGGGCGCAGCGAGCACGGCAGCAGCCGCCGACGTCCACCAGAGCCTCTCGGATGCCCGAGCCGATCTGCCGGGCCTGGAGGCCGCGTTCGCCGGCACCGACATCAGCTCCGCCCAGAGCTTTCCCGAACAGCTCCTGCTGGCCTGCGATGTGCTCCAGAGCGGCGTGAGCCGGTGTGCGGTCGTGCGCCACAACGGCTTCAACGACATGACCTGGGACTCTCACGGCGGCATCGAAGGCCAGGTCCTCCACTATGAGGACCTCTTCGACGGCCTGCTCACGCTCATGGGCGAGCTGTCCTCCCGCTCCGGCCTGTTCGGCGGAAGCCTCCTCGACGACACCACGGTGGTGGTGGTCTCGGAGATGTCCCGCTACCCCCGGCTCAACGGCACGGGCGGCAAGGACCACTGGCCCTGGACGAGCGCCATGCTCATCGGCTCCGGGGTGGCCGGTGGCACCGCAGTGGGGGGCTACGACAGCGACATCTTCGGGCTCTACATCGACCCGGACTCCGGTGTGGAGACCCCCTCCGGCATCCGCATGCAGTCCCGCCACTTCGGGGCCACCCTGCTCGACCTCGCCGGTGTCGACCCCGCGCCCTACTTCGCCCAGGAGACGCCGCCGATTCGAGCCGTGAAGGCCTGACGCCCTCGCGTGGAACACCTTGGGGGCATCCCTGACAATCATTCCCCGGCGGGTTGTCCCCCGAGGTGACGAAGGGTTCACGCGGTGGACAATCCCCGCGCTTATGTTCGATTCTGTGATTGGCGAAGGTTCCACCCGCCTGCGCCCGTTCGGAGTCCCAATGTTTCCTCACTCGACTGTGTGGCGCCTGCTGGCGTTGCCACTGGTCCTCGCCTCGGCCTGCGACCCCCCCGACCCAGATGCCGCCCTCGCCGCCGAGGTGTTGGCCGCCGGCGACGACGCCCACTGCGACCACACGCCGCAGTCCACCCCCTTCGAGCGCACCCAGGTCGAGCTCTCGCTGCCACCCATGTCCCTCATCGACCAGAACGGCGAAGCCTACGCGCTGTCCCGCCTCGAGACCAGCGACCGACCCGTGGCTCTGAACTTCATCTTCGCCACCTGCACCACCATCTGTCCGGTGATGACGGCTACCTTCTCCCAGCTGCGCGATGAGCTGGGGGACGATGCGGACCGCGTACACATGGTGTCCATCACCATCGACCCGTCCCACGACACCCCTGCTGTGCTCGCCGACTATGCCCGCAAGCACAATGCCCCCGCCGACTGGTTGTTCCTGTCCGGTCCCACCGAAGACGTCGAGGTCGCGCTCAAGGCCTTCGACGCCTGGACGCCAACCAAGTTCAACCACAGCCCCATCACGCTGCTGCGCGCCCCCGGGCAGTCCGACTGGACCCGCCTCGATGGCCTGGGGAGCGGCACGGCTCTCGCCGAACAGGTGCGGCCGATGCTGGCGAAGACGCTGTGAGGCTCCCGCGTCTCTGCGCCCTGCTCGCGCTCGTCGCCTGCTCGGGCGATGCGTCCCGTCTGCCCGAGGCGGCGCCCACTCCCCCCACCGATGGCGACCCCGAGGCGGGCCGGCGCATCTTCCTCGAAGGGGTGTTGTCGTCTGGGAAGGCCGTGCAGGCGACCGTTCTCGGCGACGTATCCATGACCGGCGAGCAGGTCACCTGCCGCAATTGCCACGGTCGCAGCGGGATGGGCACCGAGGAGCGTGGCAATCGCTCTCCGCCCATCACGGGCGAGCTGCTGCTCACCGACGACCGCCTGGGCCTGCGTCCGGCCTACACGCCGGAGTCGCTCTACCTCGCGGTGACCGGCGGCCTGGGCGCCGACGGCAGCACGCTCGACCCTCTCATGCCCCGGTATGCCCTCAGCAAGGGGGACTTCGCCGATCTGTTCGCCTACCTCGACACCCTCGGCACTCGCGCCCAGCCGGGCATCGACCGCGAGAACCTCCACCTCGCCACGGTGGTCTCGGTCGACCTGCCCGAGGCTCGGCGGGACGCCTACCTCGACGTGCTCCAGGCCTTTGTGGACAGCATCAACGCGCAGAGCCGCAACGACCGGGAGCGGGCAGAAGCCCGCCGTCAGAAGGGACGTGCCTACGACCCCTACCGCACCTGGACGCTCCACGTCTGGGAGGTCGATGGCGACCCCTCGGAGTGGCCCGAGCAGCTCGACGACCACCTCGAAGCCCACCCGGTCTTCGCCATGGTGGGGGGGCTGGCCGAATCCGACTGGTCGCCTGTACACGCATTCTGTGACCAGCAGCAGATGCCCTGTCTGTTTCCCAGCACCGACCTCGCCCCCGACCCCGGTGCCTCCTTCCACTCGCTGTACTTCTCCGGCGGACTGGAGACCGAGGCAGCGGTCATGGCGCACGCGATCTCGAAGGGGGGAGGGGACGGTGAGGTGGTTCAGCTCGTCGATCTCGACAATCCGTTGGCCCGGGCGGGGGCTGCGGCCTTGGCCGGCCGGTGGACGGGTGGGACCCGAACGCTGCGCACCGTGCACCTCGGCGACGACCGCGAGCTGGCGGCGGTGCTCACACAGGCGACCGCACCGGTGGTGGTGTGGGCGGGACCGGAGCGCCTTCAGCGGGTGGCACCGACGCCGACCGGCCCGGCCATCTACCTGTCCGACACCGTCCTGCAGGGAGGCGCGGACCGACTGCTGGGCGGCTTTGTCGACCGCGGGCAGCTCGTTCACCGCACCCGGCTCGCCACCGAGCGGGACCCCGCCTTGAAGCGCTTCGCGGCCTGGGCGAAGGGGCGGCAGGTGGACGTCACCCACGCGCGCCTCCAGGCTGAGGGCTGGTTCGCGATGATGGCCCTGCGAAAGGCGATGAAGCACGTCGACAAGTATCCCCAGCGGGACTTCGTGCTCGACAGCCTCGACCACGCGGCCGGGCTCACCCCCTACCTGCCCATCTACCCGAAGGGCTCTTTCGGTCCGGGACAGCGCCTGGTCTCCAAGGGCGCCTGGCTGGTGCCGCTCGCCGACCCATCGTCTCCAGGCTGGATTGTTCCCTAGGCCTGCACGCTGCGTTGGGTCGGGCCTGCCCTGAATGGGGTGGGTGCGGCGCCCCAACTGAAAGTGGATATCGATTTCGCTACTGTTGGACAACATCCAACTGAAAGTGGATATCGATTTCAGTCGTCGTGGCGTCTGAGGATCCCCATTGTCGATTGCTTCTCGATTACGCCTCTGGTAGGATCGGGCCATCCACCTACCTGATCTTGAAAGTCAGTTTCATTGTGGGCCGCCTCGACGGGGGTGGATCCACTTCAGAATGTCGATCAGCGAGCCATTCAGGACAGTGCGCCGATCGATCGGGCTGGCTCTGCCCCCTTTCTGCAGAAACCTACAGCTTGTTTGGGTCACTCGGTCAGGTGACGATTGTTGCGTTGCTGTCCTGCGGACACCCGACCTTGGACACACATTTGGATACATGTCGGTTCGCGATGGACAGGCGTTTCTCGACGGATGTGGCGCCGAGAGTCGCCTTGACCACGACATAGTCGACGCGACAGAGCCGACATTCGCGACGTAGCGGACATGGGGGGGGAGGGCGGTTCGGGCCGAAACTGCTTGGCCTGTTCGGTTCAAATGCAACGGGGGGGGCTGTTTGCTTCGCGCGCGATGGCCTCCCTGTGTATTTTTTCCGCGTCGGCCCCTCTCTCTGCGGGGCCGCGGCGAGGCCATTGCGTGCAGTGGCCCACATCGTCGTTGTCGCATCGTGTCCGGCTCGCCCGGGCGCCACGCCAGATCACGCCCTTGATTGGTCAGGAGGCTGCTGATGAGCCTGAGCCCGAGGTCCCTCTCCAAGAGCCGCTGGCTGCTGATGCCGGTCCTGATGTGTGCGAGCGGCACCGCCGTGGCCCAGGACAGCAGCATCTACGTCCAGTGCCCCGACACCACCGAGCTTCACCCCGCTGGCGGCGACGGCATCAAGTGCGCCCACCTCGTGGCCGGCGACGGCATGGTCACGATGGCCGACGACGGCGAGCGGCCGATGTACATCTTCAGCTACGCCGCGCTGCCCGACGATGGCCCCGTGGTCAACAGTCCCGACTACCCCGGCTGGGTGATGGACGAGGGCATTCTCGCCGCCAACTCGCCGGCCCCCACCCTCGCCATCGACGAAGACGACGAGTTCTTCCTCACGCTCACCAACGTGGGCATGGCGATGCGTCCCGACCTTGCCGACCCCCACACCGTTCACTGGCATGGCTTCCCGCAGGCGGCTGCCATCTTCGACGGCGTGCCCGACTCATCGGTGTCCATCAACATGGGCGCCAGCCTCACCTACTACTACAACGCCCAGGACGCCGGCACGTACATGTACCACTGCCACGTCGAGGCCACCGAGCACATGCAGATGGGCATGCTCGGCAACCTCTATGTGCGTCCGCGTCAGAACAAGCTCGCGGATGGCACCAACCTGTCGGGCTTCGTCCACCAGACGGGCAACACCTACGCCTACAACGACGGCGACGGCTCCACCTTCTACGACGTCGAGTACCCCATCCAGCTGGGCTCTTTCGACCCCAACTACCACGACGCCAGCTTCCAGGTGCAGCCACTGCCCTTCGCGAGCATGCGCGACACATTCTTCATGCTCAACGGCCGCGGCTACCCCCAGACCGTCGACCCCGACCCCATCAGCACGGTCGACCCCCTGGGCAAGGAACAGGTCTCGCAGCCCATCTCCAGCCTCATCACGGCCGATGCCGGTGAGGTCATCCTCCTGCGCATCTCGAACCTCAACGTCACCCAGTTCAACACCATCGCCACAAACGGCATCCCCATGACAGTGGTGGCCGAAGATGCCCGCCTGCTGCGCGATGACGCCGGAAACAACCTCTACTACCAGACCCAGTCGCTCACCCTCGGCGGTGGCCAGGCCTACGACGTGCTCATCGACACCACCGGGCTGGCGTCGGGCAGCACCTACTTCCTCTACACCTCGAACCTCCACCAGCTGGCCAATGACGTCGAGAACTTCGGCGGCATGATGACCGAAATCCGGATCAACTAGGAAGGGGGAGCGGACATGACCATGACGCGAATCCAGTGCCTTGCGGCTGTCTTCGGCCCGGTGGCCCTCGCCCTCGCGGCGACCGCGCCCACCCCCTCCGATGCCGCCATCGACGGCGTGCGGGGGACGAGCTTCAACCTCACCGCCAAGCCGGCCTACATCTCGGCGCCCGACGGCGCCTCCATCTACTCGTGGGGCTACACCGACGGCAGCACCATGCAGCTTCCGGGGCCCACCCTCATCGTCACCGAGGGCAGCACGGTCACCATCACGCTCGACAACGAGCTGCCGGCCGCCGCGGGCAACACCTCCATCGTGTTCCCTGGGCACGCCGTCACCGCCGCGGGTGGCGAGCAAGGCGGACTCACCCGGGAAGCCTCGCCGGGTGGCACCGTCACCTACACCTTCGTGGCCGACACGCCGGGCACCTACACCTACCACAGCGGCACCGACGTTGGCCTGCAGACCGAGATGGGCCTCTACGGCGCGCTCATCGTCGAGCCCTCCTCGCCGGCACCGGGCTGTACCCAGTCCGCCTACGGCCACGGGGGCACCTGCTTCGACCGCGAGTACCTCTTCATCCTCAGCGAGATCGACCTCGACATCCACCAGGCCGTCGAGCGCCAGGTGGCGGGACCGGGTCCCATCGAGCTGGGGGAGGGACCCTTCGCCTCGGAGTACTGGCTGATGAATGGCCGCTGTGCGCCCGACACGATGGCCGCGGCGGGTGACCTCACGCTCGTCCACCAGCCCTACAACATCCTGCCGATGATGCACCCCGGCGACAAGGTGCTGGCCCGCGTCGTCGGTGCAGGCCGCGAGCTGCACCCCTTCCACTTCCACGGCAACCACGTCAAGGTGCTGGCTCGCGACGGCGACCTCATCGTCAGCGAGACCGATGCCACCGCACTCGCCGGGCCCGACCTCTACACCATCCCCTCGCTTCCCGGTGGCACCGTCGACGCCATCTTCGAGTGGACCGGAGAAGGTCTCGGCTGGGACATGTACGGCCACGACGCCGACGACCCGCTGGAGCCCCACGAGGACCCCGCCGACCACGGCAAGCCCATCCCGGTCGACCTCCCCGAGCTGTCCCAGATGGCCTTCGGTGGCTTCTACAGCGGCAGCCCCTACCTCGGCGCCCTCGGCAGCCTGCCCCCGGGCGAGGGCGGCCTGAACCCCAACGCCGGCTTCACCTACATGTGGCACAGCCACACGGAGCGCGAGCTGGTCAACAACGACATCTACCCCGGCGGAATGCTCACGATGATGGTCATCGTGCCCCACTGGGTCGACCTTCCCTGAGACTTGAGGAGAGACCATGAAGCGGAACAGCCTACAGCGGGCCGCATCGATGCTGGCTCTGCTCGCTGGGAGCAGCGCCCTCGCCATCGGGACCTCGGCTGCAGCGGCCGACGTCTACTTGCGTGCCGAGGCCTTCGACAAGACCATGTACGACGGCACTGTCGTCCCCATGTGGGGCTTTGCACAGTGTGATGTCGGCTGGGTCACCTGTGATGCGCCCACGGCACCGGGCCCGCAGCTCGATGCGGTCGCCGGCGACAGCCTGAACATCTACCTGGACAACGACCTGCCGGTCCCCGTGTCCATTCATGCCCCCGGCCAGACCAGCGGCGGCAACCCGACGTACTTCACGGATGGTCTCGGTCGCCAGCGTGTGCAGTCGCTCACCCACGAGGTGGCGTCGGGCTCCACCGGCACCTACAGCTTCACGAGCGTGCGGTCGGGCTCCTTCCTCTACCAGAGCGCCACGCTGCCCTCCATCCAGGTCCCGATGGGCCTGTATGGCGCGATGGTGGTCGACCCTGCCTCCAGCGCCGTCTGTACCGCGGGCACGGCTGCCTACAGCACCGAGGCCTCCTGCTACGACGCAGAGACCGTGCTGGTGTTCAGCGAGGTCGACCCCTTCCTCAACGAGACCATCGACGCCGCCGGCGCCGTCGTGGCCGACTATCCGAGCACCGTCGACTACGAGCCGGCCTACTTCATGGTGAACGGGGAGCTCGGCGCCACCCTGTCGGCCGGTCAGCCCGGCGACCGCGTGCTGCTGCGCCTGCTCAACGCTGGCCTCGAGTCGCACATCCCCACCCTCGGCGGCGTGCGCATGGGGCTCATCGCCCAGGACGGCTTCCCGCACCCCGGCCTCACCCGCCACCAGGCCGCAATCCTGCTGGCCGCCGGCAAGACCCGCGATGTCATCGTTGAGATGCCCGATGAGGACGTCACCTTCGGGATGTCCGACCGCGCGGGCTACGCCAACTACCACCACCAGCCCGGCAATGGCACCCTCGCCGACCTGCAGGTGGGCCTGGGCTCGGGCGACGACCCCGACCCCACCACCTACGCCGTCGACGACGTCTACTCGGTCACCGAGGACACGGCGCTCGTCGCCACCAGCGTGCTGTCCAACGATGTGGGCCTTGCCGGCGCCACGGTGGAGCAGGTCTCCCAGCCCTACCATGGGGAGCTGGTCCTCAACGCCGATGGCACCTTCACCTACACGCCCGACGCCGACTTCTCCGGCTACGACAGCTTCCTGTACCGAGCGTCCGACGGCGTCACCACCTCGTCCGCCTGGGTGTCCCTCGAGGTGAGCTTCGACAACGACGCGCCGGTCGCCACGGCGGACGGAGTCTACGAGAACACCCAGGGAACCGACATCGAGGTCGACGCCGCACACGGTGTTCTCGGCAACGACACCGATGTCGACGGAGACGCGCTCTCCGCCGTCCTCCACACCGCCCCGTCCACCGGCACCCTCACGCTCAACGCCGACGGCTCCTTCAGCTACTCGGGCGGCACCCCGGGCTCCACGGTCACCTTCAGCTACACCGCCTCGGATGGCTCAGCCTCGAGCGACCCCGTCGACGTCGAGCTGCAGGTCAATGAGGTCAGCGGCATGGCCATCGCCGTGTCCGACCCCGATGGCACCGCCGTCACCGACTTTCGGTGGGTGGTTCAGGAAGACCTCACCTACAAGCCCGACCCCTCCGAGCCGGCCAACGAAGGCCTCGCGCTCAACTTCCACAAGTCGTACATGCCGGTCGTCGCCGATGGTGAGGGCGCCGACATGTTCGCTCAGCTCGCTCTCGACCCGACCCGTCACTACTACGTGTCCGTGCTGCCCTTCGATGCGGTGAACGGCGACGAGAGCTCGCACACCATCGGCGGCGCCCAGATCGCTCCCGGGGCCACCTCGGTGGCGGTCAACGTCAACAAGCAGCCCATTCGCACCGCACAGATCAGCATCCGCATCTTCGAGGACAACGCACCCACCAACGGCGCCATCGATGCGGGCGAACAGGGCCTCCAGGGCTTCCAGATCATCCTCGAGGACGCCGGTGGACAGTACGGCCACAACGGTGGGCCCATGCTGCAGGACGCCTTCGGCAACCCCCTCACCAACGCGCTCGACTGCTTCGGCGACAGCCCGCCGGCCACTGGCGTCATCATGAGCTGCCCCGATGGCAGCGTGCTCATCGAGAACCTGCCGCCAGCCAAGTACGGCGTCATCGCGGTCGCTCCGGATGGGGCCACCAACCGGTGGGTGCAGACGTCCACCATCGAGGGCAGCAAGGTCATCGACGCGTGGGTCAAAGCCGGTGAGCCCGCCCACTTCGTGGAGTTCGGCGGCGCCGGTCCTCATGTCTTCATCGGCTGGGTCGACCCGGCCACCACGGTGGTCGACGCATCGGTCCCCGAGGCCGACCGCACCAACACCATCACAGGCAACGTCACCCAGTTCCACGACCCCCGTCCCCCGGGCGACGTCTTCTCCACCACCACCGGCTCCTACGAGGCCCTCGCCCACACCCGTGCGTGGGTCGGCCTCAACAGCGCGTCGGGCATCGGTCCCAACGTCCAGACCGTGCAGGCCGACGAGGACGGCAGCTTCGAGCTCACGGGCATTCCCGATGGCGACTACCAGCTCGTGATCTGGGACGCCTACCTCGACACCATCATCGCCTACAAGTCGGTGACCGTGACGGGCTCGGGCGCCGATGTGGGCGAGGTCCCCGTCAACTCCTGGTTCGGCCGCATCGAGAACCAGGTCTTCCTCGACGACAACGAGGACGGCGTGAAGCAGGAGGGCGAGGCCCCGCTCATCGAGCAGGCGGTCAACCTGCGCTGGCGCGACGGCACCGTCTACCAGTCCTTCCCGACCGACCTCGACGGCTACGTGCCCTTCGACACCATCTTCCCCTTCTTCCACTGGCTCGTCGCCGAGGTCGACTACACGCGCTTCAAGCCCACCGGCGCCACCTTCACGGTGGACGGCGGTGGCGACACGAGCACCGGTCCCTACCCCGGCTTGCTCAGCGTTCAGGAAGGCAGCCCGCGCACCGAGCTCGGCCCCGTCCTCACCGAAGGCGTGCAGATCTTCGCAGGGCAGACCTCGCTCATCGAGTGGGGCAAGGTGCCCTATGAAGAAGGCGAGAATGGCGGCATCGGCGGTGTTGTCTTCTACTCGTCCACCCGCGGCGAGTACGACCCCCGCCTCACCGTGGGCGACACCTGGGAGCCCGGCATCCCCGGCGTCACCGTGCGCCTCTACAAGGAAGTGGCCACCGACTTCGAGGGTGGCACCTCGCTCGTGCTGGTCGACGAGACTACCACCGACTCCTGGGACGACTCCCTGCCGGAGGGCTGCCAGGGCGAGGACCCCACCGACGCCTACACGGTGCAGACCCTCGGCGTGGCCAACGTCGACCGGTGCTACGACGGTTGGCGCAACTTCAACCAGGCGGCTCCCGCGGTCTTCGACGGCGGCTACGCCTTCATGGACATCGAGCCCGGCATCTACGTGGTCGAGGTCGTGCCCCCCCAGGGCTACCGGATTGTTCGCGAAGAGGACATGAACGTGGGCTTCGGCGACACCTTCGCGGTGGCCCCCGTCGCAGTCACCCTTCCCGGCGGCGGTGAGGTCGAGGTCGTGCCCGACCAGGCCGAGGTGCTCGGTCTCACCCTCACGCCGGGCATCGCCCAGGCCGAGTGTGTGGGGCCCGACCATGTGGTGCCCGACGCGCTCAGCTTGTTTCCCGACGCCGAGGAGCCGGCGCCCTTCGCTGGCACCACCCGCCAGGACTGCAGTCACAAGCGGGTCTACGTGTCCGACCAGGGCCAGGCCGCCGCGGACTTCCACCTCTTCACGCCCACGCCGGTCGCCGCCCAGTATTCGGGCCTCGTCACCGACGACATCGCGATGGAGAGCCGTCCCGAGTCGCCGCTGATGAGCGAGAAGTGGGTGCCTGCCTTCATGCCGCTCACGATGCGCGATGAGTACGGCCGCGAAGTCTACCAGACCACCACCGACGCCTTCGGTCGGTACAACGGCATGGCCTACTCCTCTTGGACGGCCAACACCCCCATGCCCTCCGGCTACTCGCCCGCGATGCACCAGGTGTGCCTCAACGACGGTGGCGACGGCGTCATCCCCGACTCCAACATCGCCGAGCAGTACAGCACGCTCTGCTACACCTTCCAGTACATGCCGGGGACCACCACCTACCTCGACACCCCCATCCTCCCGCAGGCGGCCTTCGCGGCGAACTTCAGCCCGCCAGACTGCGACCTGCCCGACGGCACCCCGGTCATCGACTCGGTGGACAGCGCTCTTGTGGCTCCGGGCGACACCCTCACGCTCACCGCGCGTGGCGTCGTCGAAGTCGCCAACCCGGCCTACGAAGGCCCGACTGGAACCACTCCCGCCACCATCACCCGTGACTACGGCTTCGGTGCCTCGGGCGAGCTGTACCTCGACGACGAGGAAGACCCGCTCGAGGACGTCACCTGGACCAACACCAGCATCTCGTACACCTTCGATGATGGTGCGGATGCCGGCGAGCACCAGCTTCGCCTGGTCAAGGCCGACGGCACCGAGTCCGTGCACACCATCACGGTCACGGTGTCCGACGAGACGCCCACCCTGGTGTCTGATGGTCAGTCCATCCAGGCTGCCATCGACGCCGCCGACCCCGGTGACCTCATCCTCGTCGGCCCCGGCGTCTACAACGAGCAGCTCATCATGTGGAAGCCCGTGCGCCTGCAGGGAGCCGGTGCCGACGCCACCATCATCAACGCCGAGATGGCTCCCCACGAAGACCTCGGGGAGTGGCGTGAAAAGGTCGAGCAGCTCGTCGAGGACGACGAGGTCGACCTGCTGCCCGGTCAGACCGCCATCGGAGTGAACTTCGGCGGCGGTGTGCTCACGACCGAGATGGGTGCGGGCATCCTCGTGCTCGCCAAGGAAGGCGACTTCAAGCGCACCGCCTCACGCATCGACGGCTTCACCGTCACCAACGCAGCGATTGGCGGCGGCATCGTGGTCAACGGGTACGCCCGCAACCTGCAGATCTCCAACAACGTCGTCACCCGCAACTCGGGTGCGCGCCATGGTGGCATCCGCCTCGGCCAGCCCGACCTCGTCCCCGAGACCGATGGGCCCTACAAGTACAACCGCCACATCGACATCCACCACAACGTGGTCACGCGGAACGGTGCGCTCGGTGAGTCGGGTGCAGGCGGCGGTGTCTCCATCTGCACGGGCTCGGACAACTACGAGCTCACCGACAACTACATCTGCGGCAACGTCAGCCTGTCGAATGGCGGCGGCATCGGTCACCTGGGTCTGTCCAACAAGGGCCTCATCCAAGACAACGTGGTCATCTTCAACCAGTCCTACAACCAGGCCACCACGCACTCGGGCGGCGGAATCTACGTCGGCGGACTGCCGGGCAACGGGGACACCCTCAGCCAGGGGGCGGGCAAGGTCACCATCGACCGCAACCGAATCCAGGGCAACCACGCGGGCGCCGGACACGGCGGTGGCATCCACGTAGAGCGCTTCAACGGCCGCGATGTGCAGCTCGAGCCCGACAAGAAGGGCAAGTGGAAGAAGCTGGTCATCACCAACAACTTCATCGTGAACAACATGGCGGCCTGGTCGGGTGCCGGACTGTCACTGCACGATGTGGCGAAGTCGACTGTCCAGCACAACACCATCGCCCACAACGATTCTCTCGCCACGGCCGGTCCGCTCCTCACGGGCGCCGACGCCATCACCGAGCCGCAGCCCGCCGGCATCGCGTCCCACCTGCACAGTCCGGGACTGCTCGCCGCACTCAACGGCACCGGCAAGTCCTACTCGAAGCCGGGTGGCGGCCTGAAGTACAACATCATCTGGGAGAACCGCGCGTTCTACTACGACGGCACATCCGGTGAGGCGCTCCTCATGCCGCAGCTCGAGCCCACCTCCACCGGCGAGTGCCCCGATGGCGCGACCTACTGGGACATCGGTGTGGTCGGCTCAGACGAGAGCTACCGGGCCAAGGAATCCCTCACCACCGATGGAAAGGGCAAGACCAACTTCTCCGCCGACCCCGCGTTCCTCAACGGCTACTGCAATGGTGCCCGCGAGCTGTCCGCCCCCGGCGACGCCCAGATCATCTGGAGCTTCGGCGAAGGCGGCAACTGGATGGACGTGCGGTGGGGGCCGCTCACCCTCGAGGATCCGGCGGGTTCGGGCCCGTGGGACTACCACCTCGACGCCGACTCTCCGGCCATCGACCCCGACAACGAGTCGGAGATGGAGTTCGACATCGACGGCGAGGAGCGCGAAGAACCCGAGCTCGGCGCCGACGAGGTGCTGGAAGAGGACGACGACTGAGGCGTCCTGGTGCGTGCGACCTGGCCGGCTGGGGGCCCGAGTCCCCGGTCGGCCAGGCTTGCGTTCGAGTGCAGGGACCGATGGCAGCGTCCGATGAATGGGGTCAAGCAGGAGGCCGGCGATGACAAGACGCACTGCGAGGCACCCGCTTTGGTCGGGGCTCGTGTTGGCCCTTGCATTGGGCGGACTGACGGTGGGTGGACAGCCCGCGGTCAGCTGGGCGACCACCCCCCCGCCGCCGGCCACCTCCTCTGGGCTCAGCAAGGGCCAGAAGACCCTGCTCAAGCGTGAGTGGGGCATCGAGGTGGAGTTCGTGCGCCACTCTTCGGCGGGCTACATGTTGGAGTTTCGCTACCGAGTGCACGACCCCGAGCTGGCCGCCCCCATCTTCGAACGGGGCGACAAGCCGCTGCTCACCCACCAGGAGACCGGCGCCAGGCTGTCCGTGCCGTCGCCTGGAAAGACCGGTCCCCTCCGCAACTCCGACCCGCCCCTCCAAGGCAAGTCGTACTGGATGTTCTTCGCCAACCCAGGCGTGTACGTGAAGAAGGGCGACAAGGTCGACATCGAGATCGGCGACTTCAAGGTCACCGGCCTCGTGGTCCAGTAGGAAGCACCCATGAACCGAAGAAACCTGCTCGTCGGCGGTGCGGTCGCCCTCGTGGCCGCGGTCGCAGTTGGACCCACGGCCTGGAATGCCTGGAAGACCTCCAGCCTCGTGTCTGCAAACATCGTAGCGAGGGGCGGACATGCCGCCTGGGCCGAGGTGGAGGCGGTGCGCTTCACCGGCCAGATGGACCTCGGGCAGCAGGTCACCGTGCCCTACACCCTCGAGCAGCAGGTGCCCGGGCGCATGCGGCTGGAGTTCGACTTTGGCGGCAAGCCGGTCATCCAGGTGACCGATGGGAAGGCAGGCTGGGTGCTGCAGCCCTTCAAGGGAGAGGGCGACCCCAAGCCGATGTCGGCCGACGAGCTTCAGGCGGCCATCGACACCGCCGACCCCCGCGGCCTGTTGTTCGATGCCAGCGCGCGGGGCCACAGCATCGACTACGAAGGGGCGGTCGACCTCGACGGCAAGCCGGCGCACAAGCTCAAGGTCACGCTCAAGAGCGGAGCGGTGCGGTGGGTCTACCTCGATGCCGAGTCCAAGCTCGACGTGGCGCTGGAGACCACGCGCGACATCGGAAAGAAGACCGGGCTCGTGGTGCGCACCACCTACACCGACTGGCAGGCCTCGGGCGCGCGCATGTTCCCCCGCCGCCAGGACACCCGCACCGAGGGCGACGACGAGTCCCACTTCCTCACCATCGACACGGTGCAGGTGAATCCCGAGCTGCCGCCGGACCACTTCGGCAAGCCGGGGCCTGTGGTGCTGGAGCCAGAGCCCATCCACCCCCGCGAGCAGGCCAGGCTGCCCCCTGGTACGCCCCGCAAGCGGTGACCCGTCGGAGGGCTACCAGAAGCGCCACCAGGGGTTGGCCACCACCGACCATCGGTGGGGCCGCAGCAGGGCGGTGACACCGCGGTCCTGGAGCAGGTGGGCGAGGGCAGGGAAGCCGTGGCGGGTCTGGTACTCCATCTCGTCGAGGTGGAGGAAGACCGGACTCAGCAGACGGATGGGGGCGTCCTCCGGCGCCTGGATGGTGTGGTCCTTCTTCGCGAACAGGCCGATGGGCGGCATCATCACCGCACCGTGAAACTCGCCGGCCTCGGCGGGGTCGGGCGCGGGGATGGTGTGTCCGTAGTCGAGCCAGCCATCGAGCCGGCGCGGCATGTCGGCGAGCATCCGCACAAATCGCATCGGCCAGGCTTCTGGCAGCGCGAGGTCGGCGTCGGACCGGTGGCCGCCTCGGCCCGCAAAGGTGTTGCGCGGAAGCAGCGCGACGAGCTCGGCATGCACCGGGGTGCCGGTTCGCCAGGCCTGTGGGGGCACATTCATCGCCCGGCCGCTCATTCCCACGGTGGCGGCCACCCAGAAGGGACGTCCGCTGGTGGGCGCGTACACGTTCAGATCCAGCCGACCGCCCGCATCGTCGGGTCGTGGCACGACGAATGCGGGCATGCCCAGACGCTTTTCGTAGAACGTCTGCACAGCTTCTGGACGACTGTGGTCATAGGGTGCCCCGCGGTAGTAGACGGGCGGCACGCGGATGGAGCCGGCACTGTCCTGCCGTAGGTTGTCGCTGCCTTGCATGGCGTCCCCGGGTCTGGTCGCACCGGTGGGGTGCTGGGTGGTCGGGGGGACTACTGGGTCGAAATCGCTGCGGCAAGGTCACAATTGTGTTGGGAATGCCACCCCATCTGAAGGTGACTTTCAAAATCGACGCATGCCGGGTGAGGGATCGATCAGCCGGGGTTTCGGGGCTGCCTCCAACAGGGCATTGGTGGGACTGTCCCAATTGTAACCAACTGAAACGGGGGCAGCCTACACAATGGGCAGGGGGGCCGCCTTGTCGAGGAGGGGTCCGCTCCTGCTCCTTGTCTTGGGTCGACACAGTCTGTGTGCCCTCGTTGCATCTGGGATCAATTGTAACCCCGGCGGAGCGTCGGTTGAGCTGGCCCATTTCGGGGCCGCCGACATGCGGTTGGCCCCTTTCGTTCAAAATGCAGAGGGGGGGGAGGTTTCGGCTGAAGCCGAGCGCGGGGGTGGGTAGATTCGAGGCGTCGACCCCGCTCCTGGGGTCGACCGCTGGCCATCCGTGATGGTGGTCAGACTCCCCCGTGGTGCCTCTCCGCATTGCCTGCCAATGCGGGCGGGCCCGTTCTTGCCGACCACTCTGGTCAGGAGATCGCCATATGAGAACACGTTCTCTCCGTCCACCCCGCTGGCTGTTGTTGCCGGCCCTGCTGTCGGGAGGCACTGCCGCTGCCCAAGACAGCAGCATCTACGTGCAGTGCCCGGAAACGACCGACCTGCACCCCTCCGGCGGCGAAGGCATCAAGTGTGCCCATCTGGTCGCAGGCGACGGCATGGTCACCATGTCCGACGACGACCAGACGCCCATGTACATCTTCAGCTACGCCACTCTGCCCGACGATGGGCCGGTGGTGAACAGCCCGGACTTTCCGGGTTGGGTGATGGACGAGGGCATCCTGGCAGCCAATGCACCGGCGCCCACGCTCGCCATCGACGAGGACGACGAGTTCTTCCTCACGCTGACAAACGTGGGCATGGCGATGCGCCCCGACCTGGCCGACCCCCACACGGTGCATTGGCACGGCTTTCCCCAGGCTGCATCCATCTTCGATGGGGTTCCCGACTCATCGGTCTCCATCAACATGGGCGCCAGCCTCACCTACTACTACCTGGCCAATGATGCCGGCACCTACATGTACCACTGCCATGTGGAGGCCACCGAGCACATGCAGATGGGCATGCTCGGGAACCTCTATGTGCGGCCACGCCAGAACAAGCTGCCGGCGGGCACCGACCTCAGCGGCTTCACGCACCAGACCGGCTACACCTACGCCTACAACGATGGCGACGGCTCCACCTACTACGACGTGGACTTTCCCATTCAGTTGGGTTCCTTCGACCCCGACTACCACGACGCCAGCTTCGAGGTGCAGCCCCTTCCGTTCGCGAGCATGCGGGACACCTACTTTCTGATGAACGGCCGCGGCTACCCCGATGCCGTCGACCCCGACGCCATCAGCACGGTCGACCCCCTGGGCAAGACCCAGGTGTCGCAGCCGGTCTCCAGTCTCATCACGGCCGACGCTGGCGACGTCATCCTGCTGCGCATCTCCAACCTGAACGTGACGCAATTCAACACGGTGGCCACCAACGGAATCCCCATGCGGGTCATCGCCGAGGACGCCCGCCTGCTGCGCGATGACTCCGGCAACGACCTCTACTACTCCACCCAGTCCGTGACGCTCGGCGGAGGTCAGTCGGTGGACGTGCTGCTCGACACGAGCGGGCTTGCGTCGGGCAGCACCTACTTCCTCTACACCTCCAACCTGCATCAGTTGGCCAATGACGACGAGAACTTCGGCGGCATGATGACTGAGATCCGGATCAACTGATTCGGCAGCAGGACCAATACAGGACACCACCCATGAACACCAACACCAGTCTCGCAGTCGCGCTGGGCACAGTGGCCCTTGCGTTGTCTGCCGCGGCGCCCACCCAAGCCGAGGCGGCCATCGACGGCGTGCGCGGGTCGAGCTTCAGCCTCACCGCCAAGCCGGCCTACATCTCGGCTCCCGATGGCGCCTCCATCTACTCCTGGGGCTACACCGACGGCACCACGATGCAGCTTCCCGGCCCCACCCTCATCGTTCAGGAGGGTGCCACCGTCACCATCACGCTCGACAACGAGCTGCCGGGTGCGGCGGGCAACACCTCCATCGTGTTCCAGGGCCAGGAGGTCACGGCCTCCGGTGGCGAGCAGGGCGGTCTCACCCGCGAAGCCGCGCCGGGCGGTCAGGTCACCTACACCTTCGTGGCCAACGAGCCCGGCACCTACCAGTACCACAGCGGCACCGATGTGGGCCTGCAGGTGGAGATGGGCCTCTTCGGCGCGCTCATCGTGGAGCCCAGCACCACCCCCGCAGGCTGCACCGCCTCCGCCTACGGCCATGCAGAGACGTGCTTCGACCGGGAGTACCTCTTCATCCTCAGCGAGATCGACCTCGACATCCACCAGATGGTGGAAGCGCAGGTGGCTGGACCCGGTCCCATCGACGTGGGCGAGGGCCCCTTTGCGTCGGAGTATTGGCTGATGAACGGCCGGTGCGCGCCCGACACCATGGCGGAGTCCGGCGACCTCACGCTGCCTCACCAGCCCTACAACACCCTGCCCATGATGCATCCGGGCGACAAGGTGCTGGCCCGCGTGGTGGGCGCCGGCAAGGAGATGCATCCCTTCCACACCCACGGCAACCATGTGAAGGTGCTCGCCCGCGACGGCGACCTCATCCTGTCGGAGACCAACTCAAGCCACCTGGCTGGCCCGGACCTCTTCACCATCCCGTCGCTTCCCGGCGGCTCGGTCGACGCCATCTTCGAGTGGACCGGCGAAGGCCTGGGTTGGGACATGTATGGCCACTCCCCCGACGATGCGATGGAGGCCCACGAAGACCCCGACGACCACGGCAAGCCGATTCCGGTGGACCTCCCCGAGCTGTCCCAGATGGCATTCGGTGGATTCTACAGCGGCAGCCCCTAACTTGGGGCGCTCGGTAGCTTGCCCCCCGGAGAGGGCGGCCTGAACCCCAACGCTGGCTTCACCTACATGTGGCACAGCCACACCGAGCGCGAGCTGGTCAACAACGACATCTACCCCGGCGGCATGCTGACCATGATGGTCATCGTTCCTCCTTGGGTTGACATCCAGTGAACACGAGGAAATCCACCATGACGAACACCAATCTACGCAGGGCGGCGTCTGTGCTGGCCCTGCTCGCTGGCGGCAGCGGCCTGCTTGCGGGCACGACCGCCGCGGCAGCCGACAACGTCGACGTCTACCTCCAGGCCGTCGAGTTCGACAAGACCATGTACGACGGCACCGTGGTCCCCATGTGGGGCTTCGCGGAGTGTGAAGCCAACTTCCTGGCGTGCAGCAGCGACGTTGGCTCCCCGGGTCCCCAGATTCGGGCGACCGCAGGCCAGACCGTCAATGTGCATGTGATGAACAGCCTGCCGGTGCCGGTCTCCATTCATGCCCCCGGCCAGCTCGACGGCGGCGACCCCACCTGGTTCTACGATGGCCAGGGTCGGCGGCGCATGCAGTCGCTCACCACCGAGGTCACTGCGGGTTCCACCGGCACCTACTCCTTCACCAACGTGAAGGCAGGCACCTTCCTCTACCAGTCGGGCACCATGCCCTCCATCCAGGTGCCGATGGGCCTGTTTGGCGCGATGGTGGTCGACCCCGGCCCCACCATCTCGGCGTGCACCGGCACCCTCGCCTACCCCGATGCCGGCGCCGAGTCGTGCTACGACGCCGAGACCATCCTGGTCTTCAGCGAGATCGACCCCTTCCTCAACGAGTCGATCGAAGCGGCCGGCGCGACGGTGGCCGACTACCCGCCCACCGTCGACTACGAGCCCTCCTACCTGCTGGTCAACGGCGAGACCTCGTCGACCCTTGCGGCGGGCGACCCCGGTGACCGCGTGCTCCTGCGCATGCTCAACGCGGGCCTCGAGTCGCATGTCCCCACCTTGGGTGGCCTGCGGATGGGCCTGCTCGCCCAGGATGGCTTCCGCTATCCGGGCCTGACCCGCTACCAGGCCGCCATCTTGATGGCCGCGGGCAAGACGCGCGACGTCATCGTGGAGATGCCCGATGAGGACATCACCTTCGGTGTGACGGACCGCTCTGGCTACGCCAACTACCACCACCAGCCCGGCAACGGCACCGTGACCGAGCTCGAGGTGGGCACGGGCTCTCCCGACGACCCCACCCCCACCGTGTATGCGGTCGACGACACCTACTCCCCCCCGGAAGACTGTCGCTACACGGGCACCAGTGTGTTGGCCAACGATGTGGGGCTGCCCGCCACCGCCACGGCTGAGCTCGTGGCTTCGCCCTACCATGGCGCGCTCACCTTCAACTCCGACGGTACGTTCTCCTACGATTGCGATTCCAACTTCGCCGGCTACGACAGCTTCCTCTACCGCGTCATCGACGGTGGTGAGGTGATTGGCTCGGCTTGGGTGTCGCTGGAGGTGCAGTTCAAGAACGACACGCCCTACGCCCGCTCGGACCGCTACGAGAACACCGTCGGCACCAGTATCGTCGTCGATGCGGCCCACGGCCTGCTCGCCAACGACCGAGACGACGACGGCGACACCATCCTCCCCCGCATCGTGTTCGGTCCCACCTCGGGCACCATCACGCTGAACGACGATGGCTCCTTCGAGTACACGGGCACGCCGGGCACGACCGCGGTGATGTTCTACGAGCCCTACGACGGAACCAGCGCGGGAGCAGCCACTTCGGTCTCCTTCACCACCAAGGCGCCTTCCGGTGTGGCTCTGTCGGTGAGCGACCCTGCTGGCACGGAGGTGACCGACTTCAATTGGGTGGTCCAGGAGGACCTCACCTACAAGCCCGACCCCGACGCTTTGGCCAACACCGGCCTGTCGATGAACTTCCACAAGTCCCACCATCCCGTGGTGGCGAGCGGAAGTGGCGCGGCCGAATTCGCCCAGGTTGTGTTGGACTCGTCCAAGTACTACTACCTGTCGGTGCTCCCAGCCGACGCGGCCAATGGCGACAGCACAGCCCACACCATCGGCGGTGCGCAGATTGTGCCCGGCCAGACCTCGGTGAACGTCAACGTCAACAACCAGCCCATCGAGACCGCTTCCATCTCCATCCAGATCTTCGAGGACAACGCCCCCACCAACGGCGCCATCGATGCGGGAGAACCGGGCCTCGGCGGCTTTCAGATCATCCTGGAGGACGCCGGCGGCAAGTACGGTCACAACGGTGGTCCGATGTGGCAGGACGCCTTTGGTGAGCCCCTCACCAACGCCCTCGACTGCTTCGGCGACAGCCCGCCGGCCCCCGGCCTCATCGTGTCCTGCCCCGACGGCAGCATCGTCATCGAGAACCTGCCGCCGGGCAAGTACGGTGTGGTCGCCACGGCCCCCGACGGCGCGACCAACACCTGGGTGCAGACCTCCACCATCGAAGGCAGCAAGGTCATCGACGCCTGGGTGAAGGCCGGAGAGGCGCCCTTCTTCGTGGAGTTCGGCGGCATCGGTCCGCACGCCTTCATCGGTTGGGTGGACCCCGCCACCACCACGGTCCCCGACTCCGTTCCGGATGCCGACCGCACCAACACCATCACCGGCTACGTGTCCCAGTACCACGACCCCCGTCCCCCGGGTGACGTGTTCAGCACCACCACCGGCAACTACGATGCGTTGGCCCACACGCGGGCCTGGGTTGGCATCAACAGCTCCGGCGGCACGGGCGCCAACTACCAGACCGTGCAGGCCAACGAAGACGGCTCCTTCGAGCTCACCGGCCTGCCCGACGGCGACTACCAGCTCGTCATCTGGGACCAGTACCTCGACACCGTCATCGGCTACCGCGCGGTCACGGTGTCGGGCTCGGGTGCCAATGTAGGCGAGGTGCCGGTCAACGCGTGGTTCGGGCGCATCGAGAACCAGGTGTTCCTCGATACCAACGAAGACGGTGTGCGTCAGGAAGGCGAGCGTCCACTCATCGAGCAGGCGGTCAACCTTCGCTGGCGGGATGGCACGGTCTACCAGTCCTTCCCCACCGACCTCGACGGCTATGTCCCTTTCGACACCATCTTCCCGTTCTTCCATTGGCTTGTGGCCGAGGTGGACTTCGCCCGCTTCAAGCCCACCGGCGCCACCTTCACGGTGGATGGCGGTGGCGACACCAGCACCGGACCCTACCCGGGCCTGCTGAGTGTGCAGGAAGGCAGCCCCCGCACCGAGCTTGGGGAGGTGCTCACCCAGGGCGTCCAGATCTTCTCGGGTCAGACGTCGCTCATCGAGTGGGGCAAGGTGCCCTACCAGCCTGGTGAGAACGGTGGCATCGGCGGTGTGGTCTTCTACTCGTCCACCCGCGGCGAGTACGACCCCCGACTCACGGTGGGCGACACCTGGGAGCCCGGCATCCCGGGCGTCACGGTGAAGCTCTACAAGGAGGTGGCGACAGACCTCGAGGGTGGCACGGGCCTCGTCTACGTCACCGAGACCACGACCGACTCCTGGGACGACTCGCTGCCCACAGACTGCAAGGGCGAAGACGTCACCGATGAGTACGTCGTCGAGACGCTGGGGGTGGCCAACGTCGACCGTTGCTACGACGGCTGGCGCAACTTCAACCAGGCGCGTCCGGCGGTCTTCGATGGTGGGTATGCCTTCACTGACATCGACCCCGGCATCTACGTGGTCGAGGTCGTCCCGCCCGAGGGCTACGAGATCGTCAAGGAACAGGACATGAACGTGGGCTTCGGCGACGTGTACGCCGTGGCTTCGGTGGCGACGACCCTTCCGGGTGGCGGCACCGTCGACGCGATGCCCGACCAGGCCGAGGTGTTGGGTCTCACCCTGGAGCCGGGCATCGCCCAGCCCGAGTGTGTGGGCCCCGAGCAGCTGGTGCCCGACTACCTCAGCCTGTTCCCCGATGCATTGGAGCCGGCGCCCTTCGCGGGCTCGATGCGTCCGACCTGCTCGCAGAAGAAGGTGTACCTGTCCGACCAGGGCAATGCAGCCGCCGACTTCCACCTGTTCACGCAGACGCCGGTGGCCGCCGCATTCACGGGCCTCACCACCGACGACATCTCGATGGAGAACCGTCCCGAGTCGCCGCTCATGAGCGAGAAGTGGGGCCCCGCCTTCCTTCCCGTCTCCATGCGCGACGAGCACGGCCGCGAGATCTACCGGTCCACCACCGACGCCTTCGGTCGGTACAACGGCTTGGTGTACTCCACCTTCACGGCCAACACGCCGATGCCGTCGGGCTACTCGCCGGCGATGCACAATGTGTGCCTCAACGACCCCGGGGACGACGCGACCGCCGACCCGGCTGTGTTGGACCAGTACAGCTCGCTCTGCTACACCTTCCAATACATGCCGGGCACCACGACCTACCTCGACACGCCCATCCTGCCGACCGCGGCCTTCGCGTCTGACTTCAGCGCGCCGGACTGCGATCTGCCCGATGGCACGCCGATGATCGACCAGGTTGCAAGCGCCATCGTGGCTCCCGGTGGCTACCTCTCGGTGACCTCGGTGGGCAACTCGGATGTCGTGAACCCCGCCTACGAAGGGCCGACCGGCACTGCGCCGGCGACCATCACGCGGGACTATGGCTTTGGGAGCTCGACGGGCAAGGTGTACCTGGGGTCCACCCGGCTCACCAATGTCACCTGGAACAACGACGGCATCCACGCGCAGGTCCCGTCCACCCTCGCTGCCGGCGAATACCAGCTGACCATCCACAAGGCAGACGGAACGAAGTCGGTCGTGGGACTGACGGTGGAGGTCTCGAGCGAGACCCCCACCACCGTGACCGCGGGCCAGTCCATCCAGGACGCCATCGACGCCGCGACCGCAGGTGACCTCATCCTCGTGGGCCCCGGTGTCTACGAAGAGCAGCTCATCATGTGGAAGCCGGTTCGGCTGCAGGGTGCGGGTGCCGGCCAGACCGTCATCAACGCCATTGCGCGGCCATCCGAGACGCGCGACGCGTGGATGAGCAAGGTCCAGCAGCTTGTCGATGATGGCCTGGTGGACCTGCTTCCCGGGCAGACCGGCACCACCGGTCTCTTCGGTGCGGGCGGACTCACCACCGAGCTGGGCGCGGGCATCCTCGTGCTCGCCAAGGACGGTGACTTCGACAACACCGCGTCGCGCATCGACGGCTTCACCATCACCAACGCCTCTGTGGGCGGAGGCATCGTGGTGAACGCCTACGCCCACAACCTGCTGATTCGGAACAACATCGTCACCCGCAACTCGGGTGCGCGTTCGGGCGGCATCCGTGTGGGCAACCCGGACATCATTCCGACTGGTGATGGCCCCTACGCCTACAACGACGGGGTCAAGGTCCAATACAACCTCGTCACCCGCAATGGTTCGCTGGGAGAAGGAGGCGCTGGCGGCGGTGTGTCGATGTGCACCGGTTCGGATCGATACAGCGCTTCGTACAACTACGTGTGCGGCAATGTGTCGTCCTCAGACGGTGGTGGAATCGGACACCTCGGCCTGTCGGAGAAGTCCTACATCACCGACAACACGGTGCTGTTCAACCAGTCCTACAACCAGGCCACCACCGAGTCTGGCGGCGGCATCTACATTGGAGGACTGCCGGGCGACGGCGACATTCTCAGTCAAGGGGCCGGGCGCCTTGTGGTCTCCCGGAACACCATCCAGGGCAACCACGCTGGCTCGGGGCATGGCGGCGCCATTCACGTCGAGCGGTTCAACGGTCGGGATGTGCAGCTCAACCCGACCGATACCTCCCAATGGGGCAAGCTCACGGTCTCCCACAACATGATCGTCAACAACATGGCGGCGTGGGCCGGGGCTGGCATCTCCATGAACGATGTGGCCCGCGGCTGGATGGCCTACAACACGGTCGCGCACAACGACTCGACTGCCACGGCGGGGCCGCTGGTGAACACCCCCGACGCGGTCTCGGAGCCGCAGATTGCAGGCATCGCCATGCACCTGCACAGCCCCGAGCTGCTGGCCGCATTGAACGGGGCAGGGCAGGCGTACTCCAACCCGGGCAGGAAGTACAACATCGTGTGGGAGAACCGCTCCTTCCACTACGACGGAAGCTCCGGTGAAGCTCTGCTGATGCCGCAGCTCAACCCGTCGTCGGTGGGTGAGTGCCCCGCTGGTGCAACCTACTGGGACACCGGAATCGTCAACGATTCCACCACCTGGCGGGTCGCCTACTCCATCACCACCGATGGAAAGGGCAACAACAACACCAATGCCGACCCTCAGTTTGTGAACGAGTACTGCAATGGTGCGCGTGAGCTGTCTACGGTCGGTGATGCCGAGATCATCTGGGCATTCGGTGAGGGTGGAAACTGGATGGACGTTCGTTGGGGGCCGCTCGTTCGCGAGTGGAGCAACACCGCCTTCGACTACCACATCCAGTCGACCTCGCCCGCCATCGACCCCGGGCTCAGCACGTCGACAGCGCGCGACTTCGAGCGCGATGTCCGCGACGGCGACGGCGACCTCGGTGCTGACGAGTACGTTCAGTAGTCCCACGACTTGAGTTGCCTGGCCGGTGCCTCCACCGAGGTGTCCGGCCAGGCCGGGACCTGCAATTTCGCGAAGTCCGAGTGTCTGCTCTGGCGGGCCAATCTGGAGCAATCCAATGAATTCGACGCACATTTCCCTGCGCACCCGAGGCTGGCTGCTCGGACTCGCGCTGCTCATGTCCCCTGCAGCCCCCAACCTGGCGCTGGCCCAGTCCAACGCACCGTCCGTGAGTGCCGCTGGCCTGTCCAAGGGCCAGAAGACCCGCCTGCGCCGTGAATACGGCATCGAGGTGGAGTTCGTGCGCCACACCTCGGCCGGCTACATGTTGGAATTCCGATACCGGGTCCATGATGCCAGGCTGGCTGCACCGCTGTTCGAGCGGGAGGACAAGCCGCTTCTCACGCATGTGGAGACCGGCGCCCAGCTCAGCGTTCCCGCTCCCGGCAAGACCGGTCCGCTGCGGAACTCCAACCCACCCATTCAAGGCAAGGCCTACTGGGTGTTCTTCGCCAACCCTGGGGTGTACGTCAAGAAGGGCGATGTGGTCGCCATCGAGATTGGCGGCTTCCAGGTCGCCGGCCTCGTCGTCCAATAGAAGACAAGGAAAGAGCCATGACTACCAACGCAATCAATCGACGCAACCTGCTCCGCGGCAGTCTCGCTGCGGGTCTCATCGTCGCTGCTGCCGCTGCCCCGCATGTCTGGCACGCGTGGAAGGTCGACAGCCTCGTCGACAGCCACATCGAGGCCCGGGGTGGCCACGATGCCTGGTCTCAAGTGCAGGCCATTCGCTTCACCGGTCAGATGGACCTCGGCCAGGAGGTGGCCGTCCCCTACAGCCTCGAACAGAGGGTGCCCGGCCAGATGCGCCTGGAGTTCGACTTTGGCGGACAGGCGGTCATCCAGGTCACCGACGGTCGCGAAGGCTGGGTGCTGCAGCCCTTCAAGGGGGTGGGCACGCCGCGGGAGATGTCCGTCACCGAGCGTCAGTCCGCCATCGACACCGCCGACCCGCGCGGCCTGCTGTTCGACCATGCCGCCCGAGGTCACGACATCGACTACGTGGGCACGGTGCAGCTCGACAGCGGTCCAGCCCACCAGCTTCAGGTCACCCTGGAGAGCGGTGCCGTGCGCCAGGTCTACCTCGACGCGGAGTCCAGGCTGGATGTGGCGATGGACACCACCCGCATCATCGGCAAGCAGGAGCTCGTGGTGCGCACCACCTACAGCGGCTGGGCGCAGAGCGGCGACCTGCTGATTCCTCGGCGGCAGGTCACCCGCACCGAAGGCGACGACCAGTCCCACTGGCTCACCATTGGAACGGTGCAGGTCAACCCGGAGCTCGCCGACGACCACTTCGGGCGTCCCGAGCCCGTCGACCTCACGCCAGAGCCCCTCGACCCCCGCGAGCAGGCCCGCTTGCCACCGGGAACGCCGCCGAGTGGGTGAGGCTCAGGCCCGGCCGGCGGCGGCGGACATCCAGCGGGCGATGTGTGCGCTGTTCTCCTCGAAGCCGGCGGTGGCCTGGCCGTCGAACTCGATGCCGAGGCGCGTGCTCCCCCCGCCGGAGGGATCTGCGCTCCGAATGTGGGCCAGAATGCGCAATGGACGGGCCTTCGGGGACAGCTGAAGCGCAACCTCGATGCCGACGCCCCAGCCGCTCACCGTGTCGAGGTCGAGCGGCAGGATGAGCTGCATGCCGTGGGTGGACAGGTCGACGACCGAGACCGGCACCGGACGGGCGCTCCGGTCGCGGCGCACGGCTGCACGCACCTGCACCTGCGTGGAGGTCTTCTGGCGGGCGTGGCGGCGTTGCTCCAGCACCTCGCCGAGGCTGCACGGAAGGCCCGCGGAGGTGAGGCGATGGGACGTCTGGAGCACCAGGTGGGCGGATGCATCGAGCTCGTGGCGGTCGGACAGCCGACACGCGATGCGCACGAAGCGGCTGGCGTTGGCCTGCCGGAGGAACACCCGGAGGCTCATGCCCCGGGCGAGCGTTGGGGCCTCGGCGAGGGGCATCGCCACCACGAGACTCTCGTGGTCGAGGTCGACCAGGCGGGCCTCCCGTCGCTCGCCGTTGGGGGCCTCCACGCCGATGCTCAGCCCCTCGGACAGCTCGGCCAGGCGCGCCCGTCGCCGTCGGCTGGCCTCGTCGAGTCCGGCCACCACGCCTTCGAGTCGGTCGAGCAGAGCCGCCCGCTGCGCCTCCGCATCGGCCAGCTGGTGGCTCCGGGCATGCTGCAGGTCATCGAGTGCAAGCGCCAGGCGCCCGAGGACAAGGTCGTCGGGGAGGGCGACCTCGCCCTCGTGGAGGCCGTCTGCGATGGCCTCCGCGGTCTCGGCGAGCTCTCTGAAGCGTCGGCGCAGCGCACGATCTGCACCCCATCCAAGCAGGCCCGCCACTGCCAGCCAGCCGAGCAGGGCGCCGGGGACCTTCAGGCCAGTGCCGAGGAGCCGAGCCCACACCGGGCCGACCGGCTCGTCTACCCCGACAATGCCGACCACATCACCGTCTTCGTCAAGGAGAGGGGCGTATGCCGACACCCAGTGGCCGGTGGCATCGCTGTACCGGTCCGTGGCCCCCACATGCCGTTGGAACAGGGCGTCGCCCATCCCGGGACGGTAGGCTTGCGGCGCCCGCCAGCTCGGCGGGTCGGCGCTTGTGAGCAGCCGGGCCATCGCGTCGTCGTGGACCTCCCCAGGGCTTGCCGACACGCTGCGTCGTCGGGCATCCAGCAGCTGGAGCGTGTAGACGGGCGCTGCACCGCCGGTCGCCCGCACGAACTCGACGAGCTGCCCGTGTTGGTCCTGCAGCACCTGGGGTGCGTTGGTCCAGGCTGCAAAGCCACCCTTGCCGGGAACCTTGCGCGTGGCTGCACCCATGGCCGTGGCGTCGAGCTCCGCAGCCAGCAACCCGGCCTTGGCCTTGGCCTGGTTCTGCCGGGCAGCGACGTGGTCGGTGTCCACGGCATGCAAGTAGGCGCCCAGCACACCGATGGAGCACAGTCCCAGCACAGAGAGGGTGCGTCGTCGCCAGCGTTGAAGGAGGTCGGCGGTGGGGAGCTCGCGCGCGGCCCTCGGGGGGCGGTCGTCGAACAGGGTCGAGGTCGGGGTGGTGTTGTCGGCCATCACTCATCCACGGATGTGGCAGCCACCAAAGCGGACTGGCGCATGACAACTGAAGGCAGTCGGCCCGGCGGTGTCCCCCCCTATCGAGTGCATCCTACTGAAGCACGAGACCATCGACCACATCATCCGGATCGACGTCGAGGTGGCTGTCGGCAGTGGACAGCACCTGAACCTCCCCGTCGAGTCACCTGCACCCTGCCTGGTCCAGGGCATTGACGAAGCAGGGGTCGGGTGGACCCAGGCGGGCTTCGACCGCACCTACGGAGTCGCCCAGGCACAGATCGCCCAGGCAGCAGGGTGGCTCCGGTGCCAGGTTGGATGCGGCCCGTGCCCCTATGCGGCACCTGTTTCGAAACGCACCCGAAGCCCATCCCTCGGCTCCGGAGGAAAGGCCGCAGGGTCCAACTCAAGGTCCTGTGTGGGCACCGTCCAGCCTCCGCGGAGCCACTCTGCAAAGAAGGACCGCAGCAACAAGCCGCTGTAGTCCACCCCTGCGCACAGGTGCCCCGCTGGGGGCCCTCCCCCTTGCGGGGCGAATGCATGGTGGCAGGTGGACTGCTCGCCGCGGGAGAAGCGACGCGGATCGAAGCGCTCGGGGTTGGTGAAGGCGGCGGCCCTGGGGGCATTGTGGCTGGCATGCACCCCCCACATCACCTGCCAGCCCTCGGGGACTGCGTACCCACCGACGGACAGCTCTGTGGCGGCCAGGCCGAACATCGCCGGGATGACCGGGGTGGTGCGGCGGACCTCGTCGACGAAGTGTACCAGCTCGACACACTCGGCCTGCTCCCGCGCATCTTCGAGACCTGCGGTCGCTGACCGCAGCGGCGCCACCAGCCCCGGCTGTCTGTGCAGGACGGTCACCCCCGCCACCATCCACGCATACACGATGAAGCCCGCTACCACGAGGTGGTGCATCTCCTTCACCACCTCTGCATCCGACAGCGGCGCACCTGGACCCTCGGCGGCGAGGATGCGGCTCACCCCGTCCCGGGTGGGGGCGCTGCGCCGTTGCTGCACAATGGCTGTGTAGGTCGCGAAGGCCCGGTCGCGGGCGGCCAGTCCCTGTCCGAAGTCGAGAAATGGCAGGTTGATGGGAAGGCTGTTGGTAGCCTCGAGAATGCTGGTGTAGTCGTGCATCAGGCGGTCGACTGCCCGAGGGTCGGACACGCCGAATACGTTGTCTGCCACCAACGCGAAGGCCAACCGGCGCGCCTCCGCCACGAGCGACACCGTGCCCTCCGACCGCCAGCGCGCGACGTGGGCACGCACGGTGGCCGAGATGGCCGGTGAATAGGACTGCAGGGCCTCAAGCGACATGGCCGCCAACACCCGGGTCTTCACCCGCAGATGGTCTTCGCCGTCGAGCTGGTTGGAGGCCCCCAGCCCGAAGAGACGACACACATGGTGCGGCAGCGCGCCGGCTCGCTTCACCTTGGCGGGGTCGGAGAAGAGAGTGGTGCCTTCGGGCCCGGCGACCACCACGGTGTGGCGACCGGCGACGTGGGTGCGGAAGACCGGACCGTGCTCGGCCACGCGGGTCGCGATGAACCCGAAGGGGTCGGCTGTGAACGCTCGGGTCTCCCCGATGGGGGGGATGCCGACGTGGCCGGGGGGAAGTGGCATGGTGCGCCTCGGTCGGGGTGTGTACCATGCCCTCCCACGACGGCGAGCTCGAAACCATGTCTGCACTCCGCTTCCGCCTGGCCTGGGCGGCCCTCCTGCCGGCTTGTTCGGCAGATTCCCCGCCCGCGCCGGTTCCGGTCCCGCCGCCCACCAAGGCCGTCAGCGTCGAAGAAGCCTCGGTGGCTGAAGACGGCTTCCACCACCTGTCCCAGGGCTCCGACCAATTCAACTATGCGGTCTTTCGGGCGGTGGAGCGGGTGGACTCCACAGAGCTGTTCAGCGACAAGCTCGAACGCTACGGCCTCATCGACGACGCCACCCATCCCGAGGGCCTGCCCATCGGGCTCGCGGTGAGCCGACGGCCGGGAATGCCCCAGGACACCTTCGGTCAGACCTGTGCCGCGTGCCATGTCGGGCGCATCGAGTACCAGGGACAGGGCCTCACCATCGACGGCGCACCCAACCTCTTCCAGTCGCGGGCCTTCTTCGACGACCTCACGGAGGCCTTTCTCGTCAGCCTGACCGATGAGGACAAGCTGTATCGGATGCTGATGCGCCTGGTCGATGAGCAGCTCGACTTCGGCGCCCACGCGAAGGGAACGCCTGCCTTTCGGCACGCCCACAAGCTGGAGGCCGTCTTCCTCGAAGAGGTGTCGGAGGTCATCGCCCGAGAGCTGTCAGAGGTGGACGCCAGCCGCGACCGGCATGGCCACTCTGGCCTCGCCCGCATCCTGCTCGGGGAGGACTCTGCTGTCTCGTCTGGACCGGCCTTGCAGCACGAGCGCCTGGCCAACCACATGCTTCTGGATGCAGAGACGGCGGTGGGGGGCTTTCTGGACAAGGTCGAGTCGGCCGCCGAGCGCCGCACCCTGCTCGCCAAGGAGCTTGACAGGCTCGCTGACTCGGTGCGCATGACCTATGCCGCTGTGTTGTATGCCGGACACTACGTGGGGGCCGGACGCATCGCCGCCACTCCAGAGGGCCCGGGTCGGGTCGATGCCTTCGGGACGGTGCGGGCACAGGTGGTCACCCAGGTGGCGGGCCCCGAGGCTGCCCGTCCGCTCACGGCGCCGGCGTCCATTCCCCACCTCTGGGGCGTTCCCTCGCTGGCAAGCCTGCATTGGCAGTCCAACATGAACGCCGTGATGGGACGCAACGTGTTGGAAGCCATCGGCAGTGGTGCCGTGGTGGACTTCGAAAGCGGCGAGTCGTGGGTGGAGTTGGAGCAGCTCGCGCGCCTCGAAGAGATGACCTACACCTTCGAGCCTCCGCCCTGGCCCGACTTCATGCCGCCCATCGATGCAGACAAGGCCGCCCGCGGCAGGGCCATCTTCGAGGGGACGGGCGACTACGCCTCCCTCGACAAGGGCAACTGTGTGCAGTGCCACCGCGCCGCCATGCCAGCTGCTTCGGAGGGACGCGTCGTCTTTCCCGACTTCACGGTGGAGGAGCTTGGCGTCGACGGCAACCATGCGGCGAACTGGGCCGCCAAGGTGGGGGACGAGGACTATTTTGCGGTCGCCCAGGCCCTCGTCGACTCCGTAAAGGCCACCTACTACGCCACACACGACATTCCTGAGTCGACCCAGCGCGCCTGGGAGCTGGGGCTGGCGGAGTCGGAGCTGTTCTACCGGGTGGCCGAGCGCCCCCTGGTGGCCCGTCCGTTGGTTGGCATCTGGGCCACCGCGCCCTATCTGCACAATGGGTCCGTTCCGAGTCTGCATGACCTTCTGTTGCCCGAAGACCAGCGGCCCACACGCTTTCCGCTTGGACACCGCGAATACGACCCCGTGAAGGTGGGCTATCGACAGGATGTGTCCGACCCGGTGTTCGTGTTTCGCGTGGACGAGCCTGTGGTCGACGGCGCGGGCAAGGTCTACCCCGAGCTGGCCAACGGAAACGGCAACCGCGGGCATCGCTATGGTGGCGGGCTCACAGACACAGAGCGGGCCGAGCTCGTCGAGTACCTGAAGACCCTGTGAGTCCGCTGCGCTCGTGCTGGCTCCGCGGGGCCCTCCTGTTCGGACCGGCGGGTTGCGCGCCGGGTCCAGTGGCCGACAATGGCGTGGTGAACCTGCAAGAGTGGCAGCCGGAGTCCGGCGTGGTGGAGCTGCGGGGCGCGTGGTCCTTCTCGGCGGGTCTGCTGCAGGCCCCGGAAGCCTGGGACGGGGGGGCGGTCACGGCAGAGGTGCCGGGCGGCTGGGAGCTTCAGGACATCGACGGACAGCGACTCGACCGCACTGGCGTAGCCACCTACCGGCTGCGGGCGCGACTGCCCGACTCTGCGGCGCGGGCCGACCTTGCGTTGCGCCTGGCTGGCGTGAGCAGCGCCCACCGGCTGTACGTCGATGGCGTGGAGCGCTCGTCGGCCGGGAAGGTGTCGGCACAGCTCGACGAGGTGGTGTCGGACATGCCCGTGCGGGTGGTGCCCCTTGGTGACGTGGGCCCGGAGGTGGTGCTCACGCTGCAGGTGGCCAACCGGGACAGCTTCACGGCAGGTCCACGGACGGCGCCTGTGTTGGGAACCGTGGCAGACATCCGTCGTCGCGACCTGCTGCACACCGTGGTGGACACCTTCGCACTCGGCGTCACGCTGGCCGTGGGTGCGTTCTTCCTGCTGTTGTATGGGCTGCGTCGCCGAGACCCCGCCTGGCTGGTGTTTGCGGGACAATGTGCGGTGACCGCCGCCCTCGCGGCCTTGTCGGGCGGCGCGCAGCTCTCCCGAGTGCTCGTGCCCCACGCTTCTTTCGCTGCGCTCGGGCACCTGGAGCTGGCGGTGAACTGGTGGGCCATCACCACCGGCCTCGGCCTCACGCGCCTGCTGTATCCGGTGCCCCGCGTGCGCCTGATGGTCGATGGCCTGGTGGTCGGGTCGGGGGTCGCGGGGGGACTGATGCTCGTGCTCCCGTTGTCGTGGGGGGTGGCCACGGTGCCCGTGATGCAGCTGGCCATCCTCACCGGCTTCGCCCTGGTGACGGGCATGCTGCTGGCGGCAGCCTGGCACGGCAAGGATGGTGCGCGGGGGCTGCTGGTGGCCGTGAGCGTGTTCTGTGCCGCCGTGGTGGCCGAGCTGTCGCCGGGGGCGGGGGTGCCCGGGCTGGCCTCGGTGGGCTTTCTGGCGGTGGTGGCCGCGCACAGCAGCATCCTCGCCCGGGGCTTCGTGCGGTCCTACGGCACCATCGAGCGCCTGTCCGAACACCTCACCCGCACCAATGCCGAGCTGGTGGACACCAACAAGGCCATCACCCGCTTCGTGCCCTACGAGTTCTTGTCTGTGTTGGAACGGCGGTCCATCGTGGAGGTGCAGAGAGGGGACCACATCCGTCAGGTGATGGACGTCATGTTCTGCGATCTGCGGTCCTTCACCCCACTCATCGAAGCGCTCGGACCCGACCGCGCCTTCGGCTTCATCAACCACTACCTGCGGCACATGGAGCCCGAGATCCATGGCCACGGCGGCTTCATCAACCAATACTTCGGCGACGGCATCATGGCGCTCTTTCGCGCGGGTGCCGACGAGGCCCTGCTGGCTGCGGTGGGCATGCAGCGCGCCCTCGACCGCTTCAACGCGGTCCAGACCTACACGAGCGGTGAGCCCCTGCGCATCGGCATCGGAGTCAATGCCGGGCCCCTCATGCTGGGCACCATCGGCGGGCGTGACCGACTCGATGCGGGTGTCATCGGCGACCCCGTCAACCTCGCCGCCCGCCTCGAAGGCATGACCAAGATCTACCGAACCACCGTGCTGGTAGGCGAAAACACCGTGGCACGGCTCGTCGAGCCAGGGGCCTTCCGGCTGCGGGAGCTCGACCAGGTGGCCGCCAAGGGCAAGACCGCGCCCGTCGCCATCTTCGAGCTGTTGGATGCCCTGCCGACCGTCCAGGCCGAGCGACGCTGGGACACCCGGGACCGGTATGCCGAGGGGCTCGCCGCCTACCGGGCTGGCGCATTCTCCCGCGCGGTCGCCGCCTTCGAGGACTGCCTGGCCGCCGACCCCGATGACGGTCCTGCGGGCGTTCTCGCTGAACGTGCCGCGGGCTTTGCGGCCAGTCCCCCGCCGTCCTGGGATGGCGTCACCCGTCTCACCCGCAAGCAGTAGGCGGACCCATGCGTGTGGCCGTGCTCAGCGACCTCCACATCGGCTGTCCACCGGTGCGCGGCGCCTTCGGACATCCGCCCGCCGCCTTCGACGCCTGGCTGGGACAGCTCCTCGACTCCCACGACCACGTTGTTCTCAACGGCGATGTATTTCAGGCCGACCACCAGCTCCGGTGGGGGCGCGGCTCCGAGACCGCCGCGGTGCGACGGGCGCTGAACCACCACCCCTGGCTCCGAGCTCGCCTGGACGACCCCCGCGTCCGTCTGCTTCGAGGCAACCACGACGATGTGACAGCCGAGCTTCTCGGTGCGGGTCGCGTCGCCACCTTCTCCGGTGCAGCGGGCGCGCTGGTGGTCACCCACGGCGACCATGCCGACCCCCTCATCGGACAGGCGCCGGGCATCAGTGCGCTGGCGACCTGGACGAGCGGACGCCTTCGCCGTCTCGGGCTGCATGGCCTGTCCACCTGGCTGGAGGGCCGGGACATCTCGCTCAAAGGCGCGCGCTTCGGCGGGGTCGAGGGACCCTACGCGCTGGCCGCCTCGGCGCTGCTGCGCGAACATGACGCCCAGGTGGTGGTCTTCGGGCACACCCACATCGCGTGCCTGCAGGTGTTGCAGGACGGCATCTACGCCAACCCAGGCAGTGCCTCGCTCGGTCGCAAGGCCTGGCTGTCGGTGGACCTGGGGGAGGGAAGGCTGCGGGTGATGCGGGGGGCTGCCGTCGAAGCGCAGACTGGCTGGGCGCCATGAGCTTGACCCCCGCCACCTGTCCGCACTGCAAGACCGCCGTGCTTCTGCGCCCGGGAGGCCGGTGTCCGAGCTGTGGCCTCGACCCCAGCCAGCCCGTGCCCCCCGAGCACCAGGAGCGGCTGGCGGGGCGCCTGCGCCGGGATGCACTGCCACCGCCGACGCCCCGCAAGAAGGTGCCCCGTGGCCAGCTGGTCATCTGGGTGGCGGCGGGCGGGCTCGCTGCGGCCCTGGCGCTGGTGGGCGCATCGGTCCTGGACCCCGAGCGCGAGGCGGCCTTCCTCAAGGCGGGGGTGGCCGCTGCATGCGTGGTGGCGTGGCTGCTCACCGGGGTGAGCCGACGACCGTGGGAGTTGGACGAGTGAAGCGGGGAGGCGCGTCCTCCCACCAGCTGAGGCCAGGTGTGCCGTCCCGGGTGCAGCCGACCGCCGCCAGCCCGGGGTCTGCGTCGACCGCTCGCCGGCTCCGCCCGATCCCCTGGTGGCCCGGCCCTGTCCGCCATGTTCAGGGAGGCCGATGCCGACCGTCTTCCCCGACCTCGACCGCTTGCCCTCCGCAGCGCCCACCCCCCTCGTGCAGGTCGGGCACTTCGGCGAGGGTGGCGACAACCGGCTCGTACACGGCGACAACCTCGGCGTGCTGGCCGGCCTGCCCGAACGCACCGTGCAGGCCGTCTACATCGACCCCCCCTACAACACGGGCACCGACTTCCAACACTACACCGATGCCCGCAGCCGGCGGGATTGGCTGGCCTTCATGGCGGAGCGGCTCGTTGTCATCCGGCGCCTGCTCCACCCGTCCGGCAGCTTGTTCGTGCAGGTAGACGACAACGAGGTCGACTACCTCAAGGTGCTGCTCGACGACATCTTCGGCGCCGATGCCCTGGTGTCCCGCATCACCGTTCGGGCGCGGGCCCCGTCGGCCTTCTCCACCGTCAACCGGGGTGTCTTCAAGGCCTCCGAGTACCTGCTCTGGGTTGCCCGTGACCGAAGCCAGCTCCAGTGGTTTCCCCAGCGGGTCCCGCGGGCGCCCGACCCGGCCTACACGCGTTGGATCGACAATCCCGACGACCCCCCCGAGCAGTGGCGGCTGGCCAGTGTGCGCGACCGCTACAAGGCGCGCTCGGGCGTCAAGAGCGTGCGTCGAGACGACCCGGCCTACCAGCGCTTCATCCTCGACCATTCCCGGCAGGTGTTCCGCTTCACCGCCATCAGCGACAAGAAGGCGGGGGCGGCCACCGTCGCCCTCAAGCGTCGGTCTCGGGAGGAGCCGCAGCGGGTGTTCGTGTTGGACCGCGGCCCCGAGCTGGAGCCCGTCATCGTGTGCAATGGCCAACAGATCACGACCTATGACCGCAACGTCACCACCTTGGACGGCGTTCGGACGGCCAGCACGCCACTCACCAACATCTGGACGGACCTGCGCTGGGAGGGCATCGCTTCTGAGGGTGGGGTGCGCTTCAAGCAAGGCAAGAAGCCCGAACGGCTGATTCGACGAGTGCTGCAGCTGTCCACCCGGCCCGGAGACCATGTGTTGGACTGTTTCGGCGGCTCGGGCACCACCGCCGCGGTCGCCCACAAGATGAAGAGACGGTGGACACTCATCGAGAAGGGACCCCAGGCACTCACCCACGCCAGGCCGAGGCTCCAGCGGGTGGTCGACGGCCAAGATGCTTCCGGCGTCAGCGTACTGGAGGACTGGACCGGTGGCGGCGGTTTCTCGGTGTGCGTCCCCCGGGAGGCGCCATGATGTCTGTCGAGTGGGATGCCAGCCTGTCGTGCGACCCTGTCCCCCAAGACCTCTCTACGACCAACCTTCTGCTCCAGGCCGACAACCTGCCGTGTCTGCAGGCGCTTCGTGCCACCCATGTGGGAAGAGTCCAGTGCGCCTACCTCGACCCCCCCTACAACACGGGCGCGAGCTGGGAGCACTACGAGGACCGCGAGGCCTCGGAGACCTGGCAGTCCTTCATGGAGCAACGGCTGGAGGCCCTGCGACCCCTGATGCGCGAAGATGGCCTCGTGTTCGTGCAGATCGACGACCGCGAGCACGCCTATCTACAGCTTGTGCTCGACCGGGTCTTCGGCCGCCACCGCCGACTCTGCACCATCGTGGTGAAGATGAGCGAGCTGTCGGGGGTGAAGATGTCCCACGCCGACCGCAAGCCTCCCAAGCTCAAGGAGTATGTGCTGGTGTATGGGATGTCGGAGTCCGCGACGCTGCGCCCGGTGCGTGTTCTCAAGGCCGGCAGCAAGCTCGACCGCTACCTCAAGTACTACACCAAGGTCATCGAGAACCCCGACGAGCCCGTTGAAGACTGGCGGGTCGTCCCCATCCGCGCCGCCATGGCGGAGGCCGGCTTGCCCGATACCGCAGAGTCGCGGCGGGCCTGGCAGCTGTCCCAGCGCCACAGGGTGGTCTACCGCACCAACAACCGCTTCCTGGCCAGTCTGCAGTTCGACGATGACCGGTCCATCCGCCGCGTCACCTCGCCCACCGGAATCTCCTATGTCTGGTGGGAAGGACGGCAGATGCTGTTTCTGGCCGACCACGTCGAAGAGGTGCTGGGCGACCTCTGGACCGACATCAGCACCATCAATCTCGGCCGGGAAGGTGGGGTGCGCTTTCGCAACGGCAAGAAGCCCGAGGCGCTGCTGCGGCGGGTGCTGCAGATGGCGACCGCGCCCGGTGACCTCGTGCTCGACCCTTTCGGAGGCGCGGGCACCACGGCGGCGGTGGCCCACAAGATGGGACGGCGCTGGATCACCATCGAGTCGGGTCGGCATGCCCGCACCCACATCGTGCCGCGGCTGCGTGCAGTGGTCGCGGGGGACGACCCTGGCGGAATCACCTCGGATGTGGGCTGGCTGGGCGGCGGCAGCTTCGCGGGGGGGCGGCTGGCAGGGGGCTGAGCGCCCAAGAAGACCTCGGCTGGTGATAGGGTCCCGCGATTGCTCTCGGAGGCCCCGTGACCCCCAGCTCCATCCACCGCTTTGCCCTCCTCGCCGGCGTGCTCACCACCGCCTGCTCGGGAACCACCACCCCTGATGCGGCCCCGGATGTGGCCAAGGAGGTCGCCAAGGTCGACCCGGCGACCACGGCCGCCAAGGCCTTCGTGAAGCAGGTCGACACCGAGCTCCGCCAGCTCTGGATCGACCAGCAGGGTGCCTACTGGATCTACGAGACCGACATCACCGATGAACATGAGGCCGGCGTGGTGGCCGCCGAAGAAAAGCTGATGGCCTGGATGACCGACAACATCCCCAAGGCCCACAGCCACCTGTCCGCCGAAGGCCTGAGCGAGGCCGAGCGTCGCCAGCTCGAGCTGTTGCGCCGGGGCACCACCATGCCGGCCCCCGCCGATGCCACCAAGCGTGCGCGGCTGGCCGAGGTGAGCGCGAAGATGACGGGGATGTACGGGGCGGGCAAGCACTGCAGCACGCCCGACGACCCGTCCACCTGTCGCGACCTGGAGCAGCTCTCGAAGGTGCTCGGCGAGCAGTCCCGCACCTTCGACTGGGACACCCAGCTCACCGCCTGGGAGGACTGGCGCACCGCCACCCGTGACATCGCGCCGCTCTACGGGGAGTTCGTCTCCCTTGGCAATGAGGGGGCCAAGACCATCGGCTTCTCCGACCTCGGCGAGCTGTGGCGGGCCGGCTACGACATGACCCCGGCCGAAGCCGAGGCGGAGACCGAGCGGTTGTGGCAGCAGCTGCGGCCGCTCTACGAGCAGCTCCACTGCCACACGCGGGCCAGGCTGGTCGAAAAGTACGGCGACAAGGTCGATCCCGCAGGTCTCATCCCGGCTCATGTCACGGGCAACATGTGGGCGCAGACCTGGGAGGGCCTCTACCCGCTGCTCGAGCCCCATCCTGGCGCCGCCGACCTCGACGTCGCGAAGGCCATGGCGGCCCAGGAGTGGGATGCGATGAAGGTGGTGAAGACGGGCGAGACCTTCTTCACCAGCATGGGCCTCGACCCCATGCCCCAGACCTTCTGGGAGCGGTCGATGTTCGAAAAGCCCGAGGGCAAGGACGTCGTCTGCCACGCCTCGGCGTGGGATGTGGAGCTGAACGACGACCAGCGCATCAAGATGTGCATCGAGGGCACCTTCGACGACCTGGTCACCATCCACCACGAGCTCGGCCACAACTACTACAACCACTACTACACCAGCCTGCCGGTGCTCTTCCAGGCGGGCGCCCACGACGGCTTCCACGAGGCCATCGGCGACGCCCTGGTGCTGTCCATCACGCCCGCCTACCTCCAGCAGCTCGGGCTCATCGAGACGGTGACCGACACCCCCGAGGCCGTGCTGAACAAGCAGATGCACGATGCGCTCGGCAAGATCGCCTTTCTGCCCTTCGGTCGGATGATCGACCAGTGGCGGTGGGACGTCTTCTCCGGGCGGGTGGCGCCGGCCGACTGGAACAGCCACTGGTGGAAGCTGAGGGCCCAGTACCAGGGCGTCGGGGCGCCGGGACCGCGTCCAGACGGTGCCTTCGACCCCGGCGCCAAGTACCACATCCCTGGAAACACCCCCTACCTGCGCTACTTCCTGGCCAGCGTGCTCCAGTTCCAGTTCCACAAGGCGCTCTGCGAGGCGGCCGGCCACGACGGGGCGCTCCACACCTGCAGCGTGTACGGCAGCAAGGAGGCCGGCACGAAGCTGTCGGCCATGCTGGCGATGGGGGCGAGCAAGCCCTGGCCCGACGCGCTGGAGGCCATCACGGGCAATCGGCAGATGGATGCGCGTCCGATGCTCGAGTACTTCGGTCCGCTGCAGACCTGGCTCGAGGAGCAGAACAAGGGCCGCACCTGTGGGTGGACCGCCCCCCAGTGACCGCCCCCCGTGACGGAGCCGTCGTGAACTGCCGTTGCCGTGCATCCCACATCAGGTAGGGGGTGGCGGCTGGTTGGCACTTGGGGCATCCTTCGCCCCGCCCGGGAACGCCGCTCTTGCGGTAGTGTCCCTGCCCGGTCTTCACCTCCCGGAGGCGGTGGTGCCCTGTTGTGGTGCCGCTGCTCCCGACCCCCAACCTTCGACCGCCCCTGACGCTGAGACACCGCCGGTCGCCCCCTCGCACCAGTCGGAAGGATCCATGACCCAACGCTCCCTACAGCTCTTCGCCGTCCTCGCCGCAGGCGCGCTGGCCCCCGCCACCGCCCTCGCCAACTCCGCGGGCAAGACCGGCCAGAGCACCTCCGGCTGTGGCAGCTGCCATGGCTCGTCGGCCTCCTCCGACACCACCGTGTCCTTCAGCAGCTCGGTCACCGAGGTCGATGCGGGCGACTCCATCACCATTACGCTCACCGTCGACAACTCCGGCCAGAGCAAGTTCGGCATGAACGTGTCCGCCACCGACGGCACCTTGGCGGCCGGCACGGGCACCCAGGCGAGCGGCGGTGAGATCACGCACGATGGCGCCCAGTCGACGGGCACCTTCACCTTCGACTGGACGGCCCCGTCCACCGGCGGCACCGTCACCTTCTCGGGTGCCGGCAACGCGGTGAACGACAACGGCGGCACCTCGGGCGACGAGTGGAATGTGGCCACCGACCTCGAGATCACCGTCTGCGCTGACGGCGACGGCGACGGCTTCTCCGACTGCGACGGCGACTGCGACGACAGCGACAACAGCATCTACCCAGGTGCCTTCGAGGCCTGCAATGATCTCGACGACAACTGCGATGGCGACGTCGATGAAGGCCTGGCCACCAACGACTTCTACGACGACGCCGATGGCGACGGCTTCGGAGCTGGCGCGGTCACCCTCGAGGACTGCGACTCCACCGCGCCCTCCGGCTACTCCGCCACCGACGACGACTGCGACGACGGCGATGCCGGCATCTTCCCCGGCGCGGCCGAGACCTGCGACGGCGTCGATGAGGACTGCGACTCCGTCATCGACAACGATGTGGTCACCTCCACCTACTACGAGGACGCAGACGGCGACGGCTACGGCGTGGCCGACGGCTCCACGGTCGAGGACTGCGCAGCCCCCAGCGGCTTCGCCGACAACACCGACGACTGCGACGACGACGACCCCGACGCCTATCCCGGTGCCACCGACGACTGGTACGACGGCGTGGATGCCGACTGCGCGGGCGACGACGACTTCGATGCCGACCTCGACGGCTACCAGTCGATGGACCACACCGACGACGGCCTCGACTGCGACGACGACGACCCCGACATCAACCCCGACGCCGAGGACATCGAAGACGACGGCATCGACCAGGACTGTGACGGCGAAGACGCCACCGCAGGCGGCGATGACGGCGGCGACGACGGTGGCGACGACGGCGGTGATGATGGTGGCGACGACGGTGAGATCGAAGACCTCGACGGCGACGGTGTGACCGAGGCCGACGGCGACTGCGACGACACCAGCGCCGCCATCTACCCGGGTGCTCCCGAGGCCCCCAACGACGGCATCGACCAGGACTGTGACGGCGAAGACGCCACCACCGAGCCCATCGCCGAGGTCGACCCCTACGAGGAAGGCGAGAAGGAAGGCTGCGCGACCGCCTCCGCCCCCCTCCTCGCCGGCATCTGGGCGGGTCTGGCCGCGCTGGCCTTCGTGCGCCGCCGCGAAGACTGAGCGCCGAGGTCCGCTCGCTCACCGCCGACGGACCCGCTCCCAGACCACCACGCCCTCCACCTCCGCGACAGGCTCCAAGCCGGCGGAGGGGAGGGCGTTCTGCCATCGGTCCCACTCTTCGGCCGGCGGGCCGTCTGCGGGGCGTTCGGCTGGAAGCAGTGCGTGGTCGACCTCGGCCGCCACCTCCGCCGCGCGCGCCTCGGTGGGCGAGAAGTGGCCCTGGATGCGGAGCACGCGCCTGCCAGACAGCAGTGGTGCTGCGCTGGAGATAGTGAGAACCCCGCCGTCATGGGACTGCACACGGGCCACTTCACCGTGCAGCGCCGTTGGCTGGAGCGCGCCGTAGGTCCAACGAAGGCCATCGCCCAGCTCGGGGGAGGCCATCAGCACCGCCCCGCCGGCCAGCACCCACAGCCGGCGTCCCCCCAGCCACGCCTTCGCCCGCGACACCCCCACCGCGGTCGCCGCGAGAAAGAAGGGGGCCACCACCGACAGATAGTGCAGTCCCCCCTGGCCGGGCGCCGCGGGTTCGAGCTGGGAGAACACCGCCAGGAAGCCCCATGCCGCGAGGCCCGGCAGCAGCAGCTCGGGGCAGAGCAGGGCCGGGAGGGCCGCGAGCCCGAAGCGGGCGAAGAAGCGCAGCTCCACTGGCCAGCGAAAGACGGGGCGCGCACCGGAGACGAGCTGGTCGAAGGTGCCGGCGAGGTCGGTGTTGGCCTGGATGTTCGAGCCGTGGCCCCAGGCGAGGTGGGGGACCGCCGCAGCAAGTGCGATCGCTGCCAGGAGCAGCCCGCCGGGTGCCTGGCGACGCTGCTGCCAGGCCGTGCTTGCTGCGAAGGGGACGAGTGCCGCCAGCACGTAGACCGCCTCCTCCCGGGCCGCGATGGCGCCGAGTCCGCCCGCCAGCACCCACAGGCTCCGTCCGCGGAACAGTCCGGCCGCCACCAGCATCGCGGGCACCACGATGAAGGTGAGGGGACGGAGGTCGCAGGCCCCCAGAGCGAGTGCCAGGGGACTCAGGCCGAGCAGCAGGGCCCCTGGCGTCTGCTGTCCTCGCTCCAGGCACAACCCGCCGGCCGCCGCCACACCCGCGGTGAGCAACGCACCCTGAAGACCGACCAGCAGCTCCGGGCCGTCCCACACCGCGCTCAAGGGCACCCACAGCAGCCGCACGAGGCTCAGGTGGATGCTGCCCAGCAAGGTGCCGGCGTCGAACTCCAGGGCCGTCTGGCTGAAGCCGAGACCCCGGGCCGCGCTCCAGCTGGCCTGGTGGAAGAAGGCGAGGTCAGGGGGGGACAGCGACGCCAGGGCGCGCAGGCGGGCGACTGCAAAAACAGCGCCCAGAAGGGCGATCCCAGCGAGGGCGGCGCGTGGCCCTCGGCGGTCAGTGGGCGCCATCGCCAGGAGGATGGGCTGCGGACCGACAAGCGGGAGCCGGGGTTGGAGCGGGGGCCAGGGGCATGCGCGGAGCCTACCCCAGCGCGGTGCTCAGCCTGCGTCGGGGGAGGGGGCGGCCTTGCGGTCGGCGCGGCGCAGGTCCTTGCGATTGTCCTTCCAGCCCCGGGTCATGCGGGTCTCGGTGCGCCGGGTGGGGCCGCCGAATCTCCAGGCGAAGTCCGCGGTCTGCGTCACCCACGCGCCCGGGGTGGACGACAGGCCGGCGCCCAGACGGAGGTCGGCCCGGTGCCAGGAGAAGTGCCAGGCCACGCTGGTGATGTAGGTCTCGGCGATGCCCTCGGCCTGCAGCGACTCGATGGCCTGCTGGGCGTAGGGCACGTCGTTGGGGATCTCGTCGAGCGGCAGGCTGCTCTCGAAGCTCGACCACACGTTGGCCTGGGCCTGGATGATGAGGCTGTCGCGGCGGTTGAAGCGGATGTCGGTCGCGAGCTTGAGGGTGAGGGCCTTGGCGTCGAGCGCGCCCGAGTAGCGGTCGGAGGCCTGGGCATAGACCTCGTCGCTCGAGGGCCCCCCCGCCTGCTCGGCCTGCTCGGCCTGGGCGGCGACGTCGGGGGCCGCCATCTCGATGATCCAGGGGTTCTTCTGGAAGTCGGGCATGCCCTCTGCATGGGTCGACTGGTAGCGGGTGCCCAGGTGCATCGACCACTTGGGCATCACGCGCACGCTGGTGACGCCGCCAGCCTGGAGGTTGCGGGCGGAGAAGTCCTCGTGGGCGAAGGAATAGGCGGCGCCGGTGGCGGCGAGGTCGACGGGACCGACCCGGAGCAGGTCCACCTTGGCGTGTCCGTTGAGCGCACCGACGGCCAGGGCCGCGGGCACGGTGCCCACCTGTGTGCGTGGGGCCACGCCGGCCCGAATCGATGCCAGTCCCAGCCGCACCTCGCCGAACTCCAGGGTGTAGGCGGTGAAGTCGGTGTGCTGGTAGGGATTGTTGGGCAGTCGGCTGCGCTTGGGCTCCAGGCGGTCGAGCTCGCGGCGCGAGATGGCGCCAGGGTCTTCGGCACCGGCCATGGCCTCGGGGGACAGCGGGTCGGCATCGGGGGGCGGCGCGGTGTCCGAGATGGCCGTGGCGGGGGTGCTGGTGCCCTGTGCGGCCACCTTGCGGGCGGTGTCGTCGTCCGCCGAGGCGAGGCTGGGGACGAGGAGGAGGGCGGCGAGAAGGCTGCCTGCGCGGATTGGTTCGGTGCGGTCGCCCATGCTTGCTCCGTGCTCTGCGCCGGGGGGTGCAGTCCCCACCGGTCCGGGTCTGTGCAGGGCAACGGATCTCGTGCGCCAGGGATGAGGCCCTGGCCTTTCATCGGCTTGCTGTCACGTCACCGGGCGCTGGGCGATGAGGGTCTGGTGGCCGGTGCGGTGGATGAGCCGGAGGACGAACTGCGAGGGTAGGTCGACCAGCCAGAACAGGGCGATGAAGAGAGGCGCGAGCAGGGCCTCCACCACCGGACGGGGGCGTCGATGCTCGCCGAACAGCAGGTGCAACAGAGCTGCGCGGGCGCTGAGGGTGAGCTCGCTCGGAAACAACATCGACTGATGGTGGACGGGGGACAGGCCGGCGGCCCGGACGGTGGCTTCCAGGCTTGCCTTGCTGAAGTGGACCAGGTGTTGGGGGATGAACAGGGGGTGCCAGAAGCGGCCAAAGAGCACGCGCAGCCAGCCATCCCACATCGGCAGCTCGATGACGACCAGGCCCCCGGGTGCCAGCGCATCGTGTGCGGCCGTCAAGGTGGCCACCGGGTCGGGGTCGTGCTCGAGGCACTCGAGAAAGGTGATGACCGTGGGCCCGTCGAGCTCGGAAGCGGTGTCGAGCAGGGTGCCATGGCGGTAGGTGCAGTCCTCTGGCGCGCAGGCACCAGCGAGGCTGGCAGAGTCGGTGTCGATGCCTGTGGTGCGGACTCCCCGGGCCTGGCGCACCGCCTGCAGGAAGTGGCCGTAGGAGCAGCCGACGTCCACCACATGGTCGGTCTCGACGAGCGGACGGACCTTTTCGATGGTCACCAGGCGGTAGTGGTTGAGGAGACGTCCCAGCCGTCCCTCATAGAAGCGGCGCAGGCCGTCGCGGGCCTCGGGCGTGTCGTAGACCCCGGCGTAGTAGAACGACAAGGCGTCGGGCGTGGGGCGCGGTCGGGTTGCAATCAGCTTGCACGATGCGCAGCGCGCCAGGCTGAAGCGGCCAGGCTTCCACCACAGCTTGTCGGTGACGCCGCGGAGAGCGGGGTGGAAATCCTGGCCGCCGCACAGCACGCAAGGCGGCGAAAACACGGGTGGACTGTGTGACAGTTCTGCCTCGCCGGATCACTGTGATCGGGGACTGGTGGGGATCGTCGGCTTTTTATTGGGGACCGGGGTCGGGTCGGATCGATCCGGTGGCGTGTCGGCGACAGGATCAGGACAATCGTTGGACCGGAACCGTGTCCAGGCCGGTAGATTGATGTCTATGGCGTGATATTCATCATTCTCGACGATTGTTCGGGCTCTGGTGCGGGCGGGATACCCCACCGCGGTGTGCAATTCGTGCGCTGAGTCGCGCATTCCTGCTACCGCCTTGTCGCGGACCCATGTTAGCCGCTGCGGGCCGTTCGGGTCGGGAAGCGTCGTGACACCGATGTTTTGCCGAATCCGTCCGCCCGGTTAGCCGCTGTCGGCTGTCGGCTGTTGGGACTCGCGGGGAACACCCGAACCTGCCCGACAACACTGACGAGCGCTCTCTGACCGGTCGTCCCCGTACACCAATTGCGGTCCCGCAGATGGGACCGAGCACATCCCCCCAAAGCAGCTCGAGGAGCTCGACGTGAACAAGAAGGAAATTGCAGCCCAGCTTGCCAGCCGCGCCAGCATCACCAACGTGAAGGCTCAGGAAATCCTGAACCACCTCTTCGACGCTGAGAACGGCATCATCGCCGACGCCCTCAGCACCGACGAGCAGGGCAAGGCCAAGGTGCTCTTCGCTGGCTTCGGCACCTTCGAGCGCCGCACCCGCGCGCCCCGTGTCGGCACCAACCCCGCCACCGGCAAGCCCCTGAACATCCCCGAGAAGCAGTTCGTCAGCTTCAAGCCGGGCAAGACCCTCAAGGAGCGCATCGCTGCTCTCCAGAAGTGAGAACGTGATGCTCTCCTGACCGAAGCTCGCTTCGGTTCAGGGCATGACCCCCCAGACGGTTCGCTGTCTGGGGGGTTCTTGCGTCTTGGGTCGGCCGCGCGCGCGGGTTGGTCTGCTGGCTTGTCGGTCTACTGGCCGAAGAACAGCCAGGCAGAGCCGGCGTCGGTCTGTCCGTCGGGGTTGGCGTAGGCGCTGGCCACGAGCAGGTCTGCGCGACCGTCGGCATCCACATCCGAGACCGCTGCGGACCGGCCGAGGTAGTCCTTCGCGCGGGTGGAATGGATCTGGGGGACCAGGGAGATGTCGGAGAGTGCCGCCAGCTCCGCGCCACCCGACAGCAGGTAGGTGCGGCCCGACTTCGGACGCAGCTGGTGCCAGGCCGCCACTGCACCCACCAGCAGGTCGCCTTGACCGTCGCCGTCGAGGTCGTGGCCGACCACGAGTCCGGTGCCGAGCTGGTGGTCGTCGAACTCACCGGTGACCGTGGCAAAAGGGACGTCCATGGCTGTGCCGCCTTCGTACACCACCACCTGACCCTCGGCGTCCCACGGCGCGTCGTGGAGCGGAGCCCCCACCACCAGGTCGACCTGGCCGTCGCCCGTGACCTCTCCCACCGCCACGGCCCACCCGAAGGCATCGCCGGGAGCCGCCCCATCGAGGAGCACCGAGGACACGGTGTCGAGGCTGGCTACGCCGGCGTCCAGGAAGGTGGGTCCCCCCGGCACCACATGCACCCGGCCGCGCGCGCTGCCGCCGTAGGGGGCGCCGATGACGAGGTCGCGGTGGCCGTCCCCGTCGAGGTCTCCAGCGGCCAGGGCCGCGCCCGCCTGGTCGGACAGGCCGGTGCCATCAAGCTGCACGACAAAATCGTCGAGCACGCCGCTTCCGGGAATCGCGGCTCCGCTGGCCACATAGGTGCGGCCACGGCTGAACACCTCGGTCTCCTCGGCGCCCATGGCCTCCCACAGGTTGCCGCCCACCGCCAGCTCCGGCACCCCATCGCCGTCGAGGTCGCCCGGGCCGAGCACGGCATGTCCGCCGCGACCGTAGAGCTGGGTGCCCGTCCAGGTGGCGGCCGGGCTGAGCTGACCGCTGGCATCGGGTGGCCCCCCCATCACGAGGTGGACGGCACCGAGGCCTGGCGTGAGCACGTCGGCATAGCCGCGGGCACCCACCAACAGCTCGCTGTCGCCGTCGCCATCGAGGTCGCCCACAAAAGACAGAGCGGCACCGCTCTGCTCGCCGGCATGCTGGCCGGGGAAGGTGGCCACGAGGCCGGGCCCGCCCGCAGCGAGGTCGGCGCCAGACAGGATGAGTGCCCCACCGGCGTCGTAGAGCACATCGCCAGCGGGGGTGGCGTCGGTGAACAGAGTGCCCAGAGCAAGGTCCTCGACGCCATCGCCGTCGAAGTCATGGCCGCCCGCCGCGCTGTAGCCGAGGTAGTCGTAGGCGGCCCCGCCGTGGAAGGTGCAGGCCGCCTCGGACACGCAGCCGGCCGTGGTGAGCTCAGTCACCGGAGTGCCGTCGCCACACGCCGCGGCGGGCAGGGTGTCGCCCGAGTCTGTGCCGCTGTCGCCGGTCTCGCCGCCCTCGTCGCCGCCGCCGACCTCGCCGGGGTCTGGCTCGGTGGACTTGCCGGAGTCGCCGCCACAGGCAGCCAGACAGAAGGCCAACAAGGTGAAGGGAGGGGCTCTCATGGCGCCGGCTCCGCGAGAAGGGCAGCCACTTCGTCCACCAGGCGGGACAGCTCGTCGAAGTCGTCGAAGTCGAGGGCGTAGTGGATGATGCGGGGCTGACCGGCCCGGTCGAGCAGGTAGATGAACCACCGCTCGGCGCCGTACTGGTCCTCCACGTTGGCCTCGTCGGTGTCGAGGAGGATGGGCAGGTCGTGGCCTTCCGCCAGGTCGGGGATGGAGTCGTGGGCGGCGTTCAGTGCCAGCACCCGCACGCTGACCTCGTCCCAGGCGGTGCCCATGATGTCGACCAGCTCGCCGAGGTCGTCGACGTCGGCCTGGCAGTGGGCACACGATGGCAGCGCGATGTAGAGCAGGGTCACATGGCCGGCGGCTGCGGTGCGGGGCACCTGGGTGCCGTAGGTCGACGAGCTCGGGTTGACGTCTTCGAGGGTGAAGTCGGGGGCCGGTGCGGGCGTGATGGCGCAGGCGTCGGCCGGGTCGTCGGGCGGCGGGGGCGCCTCTGGGACCGACGGGAGGATGCCTGCCTGGGGAACCTCCAGGCCCGTGCGGGCATCGAGGACCCGGCCTGCATCGGCGGCCATGGCGGGTGAAGACAGCGTCACCGCGGCCATCATGGTGGACAGTGCTCCCATCGAGAGCGACCGCCGCATAGGGAATCGTGGTGACATCGGGTTCCTCTCGGCGTGGTGGTTATACCGCGCGGCCCCAGTATTTCCGGAGCCACGCGCGATGACGACCACGTTTGCGTCGAGCAGGTCCGACACCTCCCGCCTTCCATTGCCGCGCGGCGGACGGGTCTCCGGCCTCGCCCTCGCCCTGTTGGTCACCTTCGGCGCCCGTCCCGCCGAAGCCGGCCAGGAGCTCAGCGGTCCCACCGCCCACCTGTCTGGCGGCTGGTTCCACCCCGACACCGACGAGGAGATGGGCGACGCCTGGGCCTTTGTGCCTCGGGCAGGCTGGATGTTCGGCCCGCGTGTGGGCCTCGAAGCCCAGTACGGCCTCTATGGCGGCCAGCTGCCCGCTCTGGGCATGCCCTACACCGCCATGGCCCCCCGGGCCGACGTCTTCATCGACATGGCCCCCGACCACTGGTTCCGTCCCTTCGCCGCGGGCGGCATCGGCGCGCTGTGGAAGAAGGCCCAGCCCGCGCCCGGCACCGTGCTGCCCCAGTCCGCCAAGTCCAGCCGCTTCGTCCGACAAAACCCCCACACCGACTTCCTCGCGAACTTCGGCGGTGGCGTGATGGTGCAGATGTACGGCCCGTGGTTCTTTCGCACCGACGGCCGTCTGTTGCTGCACTGGGGCGAGGACCCCGGCGGCTATCCCGATGGCTACAGCAACATCGAGATCACGGCGGGCATCGCCTACCGCGGCGGCGAGCTCACCCGCGACGGCGACGGCGACGGTGTGGTCGACCGCTTCGACCCCTGCATCGACGAACCCGAGGACTTCGACCGCTTCAACGACGACGATGGCTGTCCCGACCCCGACAACGACCAGGACGGCATCCCCGACGAAGTCGACCGCTGCGACGGCGAGGAGGAGGACTTCGACGGTTTCGAGGACCGCGATGGCTGCCCCGAGCACGACAACGACGGCGATGGGGTGCAGGACTGGAACGACAGCTGTCCCAACCAGAAGGAGGACCTCGACGGCTTCGATGACGACGATGGCTGCCCCGAGGGTGACAACGACGGCGACGGCGTGCCCGACGACCGAGACAGCTGCCCCAACGAGCCCGAAGACCGCGACGGCTCCCAGGACGCCGACGGCTGTCCCGACGGAGACAACGACGGCGACGGCATTCCCGATGGCGCCGACCGCTGCCCCGGCCAGCCCGAGACCTTCAACGGCCACGACGACGAAGATGGCTGCCCCGACGAGGAGCCCCCGCCGCCCGACACCTTCGATGGCGTCATTCCCGGCATCAACTTCAAGAGCGGTCGCGCGGAGATCACGACCAGCTCCTACGCTGTGCTCGACCAGGTGGCCGACACCCTCAACAAGTACCCGTCCATCCGCATCGAAGTGCAGGGCCACACCGACTCCGACGGCTCGAGCCAGGCCAACCTCAACCTGTCTGCCCGCCGGGCCCGCGCGGTCGTCGAGTACCTCATCAACCGCGGCGTCGACCCCAGCCGGCTCGAATACGTCGGCTACGGCGAGTCCAAGCCGCTGGTGCCCAACACCAGCCGAGAGCAGAAGGCCGTGAACCGCCGCGTCGAGTTCCGTCGACTCGACAGCTGATTCGTGGGAAGACCGTCCCGAATGAGCCTGCCGGTCGACGGTGTGGTCGACGAGGTGGTGGCTGCCGTCGCCGATGCGGGCGCCGTGGTCGTCACCGCGCCGCCGGGCTCGGGCAAGACCACGCGCGTCCCGCCTGCTCTGCTCGATGCGCTGGCCCACGGACGGCTCCACAGCGAAGGCGGAGGACAGGTCTGGCTGGTGCAGCCACGGCGGGTGGCGGCCCGTCTGGCAGCCCGGCGCATTGCGGATGAGCGAGGGACGGCTCCCGGCGAAGAGGTGGGCTGGAAGGTGCGCTTCGACACCCGCGTGGGTCCACGCACCCGCCTCGTCGCCATGACCGACGGCATGCTGCTGCGGGAGCTCCAGCGCGACCCCTTCCTCGAAGCCGCCTCGGTGGTGGTGCTCGACGAGGTGCATGAGCGGGGGCTCGACCTCGACCTGGCGTTGGCGCTGTTGGTGGAGCTGCGCCGTGATGCCCGGCCCGACCTCGGGGTCGTGGTGATGTCCGCCACGCTGGATGCCGCGCCAGTGGCGCGTTTCCTGGGGGACTGCCGGGTGGTGCATGCCGAAGGGCGCGTGTTTCCGGTGGACGTGCGCCAGGTGCCGCGGGACTCGGAGGTGGCCCTGCCCGGACGCGTCTCGGGGGCGGTCCGCCGGCTTCTCGATGAGACCTCAGACGGCGGCGGACACCTGCTCGCATTCCTGCCTGGGGTGGGTGAGATCAACCGCACTGCAGAGCTTCTCGACGACTTGTCCCGCGACCTGCGCGGGGCCGCCGTCACCGTCGTCCCCCTCCACGGCCGCTTGTCTCTCGCCGAGCAGACCCGCGCCCTGGCGCCCTCGGATGCCCGAAAGGTGGTGCTGGCCACCAACATCGCCGAGACCTCCGTGACGATGGACGGAGTGGTCGCGGTGGTCGACGGCGGACTGGCTCGGCGCACCCGCTTCGATGTGTCCACGGGCATCACCCGCCTGGAGACGGTGGACATCAGCAAGGCCAGCGCCGACCAGCGGGCCGGTCGGGCTGGCCGCACCCGTGCCGGCATCGCGCTGCGGCTCTGGACCGCCGAGAACCACCGTCTGCGCCCCGCCCACGACCCGGCAGAGGTGCTCCGGGCCGACCTGTCACCCGCTTTGCTCCGCCTGCTCGACCTCGGCATCGACCCGGGCGACTTCCGCTGGTTGGAACCCCCGCCTGCCGCCGCTCTCAAGCGCGCCGAGGCGCTGCTGCGCCAGCTCGGGGCCATCGACGACCGCGGTCTCACCCCCACCGGCCGGGCCCTCGCTGCCATGCCGGTGCATCCCCGCCTTGGCGCTGTCGTGCTCGCGGGCGAGCAAGGCGGCTGCCTCCATGCCGCCGCCACCGTGGCTGCCATCGTGAGCGAAGGCGACCCCTGGCCGCGCGGACACACCGATGCCGCCGACCTGTCCGAGATGGTCGACCGGGTCGACCGCGGGGGCGCCGGGGCCCGTCGGCGCGTGCTCGCCAGCGTGCGAAGGGTGCGGGAGCAGCTGCTGCGCGGCCGTCGCCCGAGCGACCGTCAATTCCGCGAAGACGACCTCGTCCTGGCCGTTCTGGCGGGCTTTCCAGAGCGCCTTGCCCGCCGTCGAGCCCCCGGTGACCTCCGCCTGAAGCTCGCCTCCGGGCGCGGCGCTGTGCTGCGGCGGCCCACCTTGGCGGTCGGCAGCGCGCTGATGGTGGCGGTCTCCCTGCAGGGCCGCGGGGGGGCCCGGGCCGAAGATGTGGTGGACCTGGCGGTCGGGGTCTCACCGGAGCTGGTGCGTTCCCTCGCAGAGTGGCGGCTGTCCGTGTCCTTCGATGCCGGCTCCCAGCGGGTCGTGGCCGAAGAGGTCGCGTGGGTGGGTGCCCTCGATGTCGCCCGCCGCCGTCCTCGGGTGCCCGTTCCCCCGGAGGCCATCACCGCCGCGCTGTTGGGCGGCCTGGAGGGTCCCTTGGAAGACCTCCTGGCGCTGTCCGACGACGAGCGCTCCTGGCTCGCCCGCCTCCGCTTCGTCGCGCACCACCTGCCCGAGCTGGAGCTGCCTGCGCTCGACGAGAACAGCCTCAAGCAAGCCCTTTCCGAGCTGGCTGTCGGGTGTCGCAGCCTCGCCGACCTCCGCAAGCGCAGCCTCAAGTCCGCCCTGGAGGGCCGCCTGAGCTGGAAGCAGTCCCAGGCCATCGAGCAGCAGGCCCCGGCCCGACTCCGACTGCCGTCCGGCTCCACCGCCCGCGTGACCTACAGCACCCCCGACCGTCCGCCCGTGCTCGCCGCCCGCATCCAGCAGGTCTTCGGCTGGGAACAGACCCCCCGCGTCGCCAAGGGCCGGGTGCCGGTCGTCCTCCACCTGCTGGCCCCAAACATGCGTCCCGCGCAGATCACCGCCGACCTCGCCAGCTTCTGGGACACCACCTGGGCCGACGTCCGCAAAGACCTCCGCGGTCGCTACCCCAAGCACGCCTGGCCCGAAGACCCCCGCACCGCCGTCGCCCACGACCGTCCTCGCCGAAAGCGTCGATAAACGGGCTGTTCTCGCGTGCTACCGCTCCAGCTCCACGGTGACCTCGACGGGGGCCAGGTCGGGTGCACCGCCGAACTTCGAGCCCCACTGTCCTTCGCCCACGAGCGTCATCTTGGGACCCCGGTAGCGGTCGATGGTGAGCACGCCCGAGTAGAAGTTGAAGGCGTAGCGGCTGCTGAAGCCCTCTTCCTCGGCGAGGTCGTCCCACGAGGCCTTCGACTGCAGGGGGGTCTCCTGGGGGGCGAACAGGGCCTCGCCCGAGTCGGGGTCGATGACCGGGAAGTAGCGCACGAAGATGACGGCATGTTCGACGTTGCCTTCCTCGAAGACCTCCATCGTGCCGTAGTCGACCTGGGAGGTCGTGTCGGCGCCGTCGACCGCCACGCTCAGCTCCACGATGTCCCAGAAGCCGAGGGGGTTGGTGAAGGCACAGCCCGAAGACAGCGCCGCAAGCAGGGGCAACAGGGTGCGCATCAGAACTCCCCCCGCATCTGGAGCCGGTAGGTGAGCACGTTCTGGGCGTAGGGGTACATCGCGAGCTGCTCGGCGTCGTTGTAGAGCACGCCGTACTGCACATGGGCGCTGCCGTTGGAGCCGCTCGCGAACTGGAGCTTGCCTTCGGCGCGGAAGGTGATGAGCTGGCCTTCTTCGATGCCGAAGGCGGCCTGGGCGGGGATGCGCACGAGGCCGGCCCGCACGAGGCCGGCGAACTCCTCGCTGCCGGTCTCCGCGGCATTGCGGCCCTTGTGGTAGCCCGGGGTGTGCAGGCCGAGCTGGGCGAGGTGGAGCTGGGAGATGGGCTTGAGGGTCTGGGAGGCGTGCACGTCGAGGATGCGGAACAGGTTGTCCTGCTCGAGGTGGACGGTGCGCAAGGAGCCCGACTCGGGGAGCAGGCTGCGGGTGGCGTCCTCGGTGGGGGCGGTGGCGCCGTAGGGCAGGTCGCGCAGGAAGACGGACGTGAGGCCCAGTCCCTTGGCGACCTTGTGCCCGGGCAGGCGGTCGAGGCCGGTCTCGAGCTGGCTGAGCAGCGCGCCTTGTCCCCGCACCACCGAGCTGAGGTAGAGCCCCGAGTTCTGCTCGTTCACGGAGCCATACAGACCTGCCGAGCCGGCGTAGCCGACGCGCACGCCCAGGTGCTCGTCGTGGTAGGTCGCGCCGCCAATCCAGTCGAGGGCGAAGGCGGAGGCGCCGGTCTGGGTCTGGTAGCCGGTGCGCAGCAGAGGGGCCGCGGCCAGGGCATACACCGAGTACATGGGCAGGCCGAGCCCGTACATCATTCCGCGCAGGTAGTTGTGGGGGTAGGCCACGCCGCCGTAGGCCACCGACGCCGAGTAGAACAGGCCGAAGCGCTCCCACTGGTATGCGAAGCCGATGTTGGTGGCCGACAGGTCGATGGGACGCATGGCCACGAGGTAGTCGGGCGTGCAGTTGTCGGTGTTGACGGCGTGGTCGATGGCGCGGGTGTTGTAGGTGGGGACGGTCGTGGCGCCCCAGGTGATGTTCATCTCCATCGCCGCGGAGCCCGCGTTGTCGCCGTGGCGGTGGGTGCGAAAGAGCGCGCGGTCGGCAAAGGCCGTGGCCGAGTAGGTCTGGATGTTGGTGTTCAGCGCGTCGCGGGCATTGGCGAAGCCGGCGGTCCCGACGATGGGCTGGCCGCCGTTTTCATCGCAGTCGGTGCCGGCGGGTCGAATCCAGGTGTCCTCCACCGCGTGGGCGGTGGACAGCAGGGCGGCGAGCAGCAAGGGGGCGCTCACTGGCCACCCCCCGTGTCGGGGTCGGACAGCAGGTGTGAGGTGTCCACCCCCTCCATCTCCACCACGAGGGCGCAGGTGTCGGTGGACAGCAGCCAGGCCTCGATGTCGTCGCCCTTTTCGTCGACCAGCTCACAAGGCAGGTTGGACAGCACGAAGGCGCATCCGAAGAGGTCCTGGGCGCCGAAGTCGAGGCCGAGCCGCGGGTCGGTGACGTCCCACTCGATGCAGGTGAACTCCTTGCGGAAGGCGTCGTAGCGGTCCTGGGAGAGCTTCGCGTTGCCGGTACACTCGAGGGTGCGGCTGGCGATGGCGTAGCCGGCTTCGAGGCAGGGCTGGTCGGGCGGCATGGGGTCGATGGGTAAACATGACGTCGCCATCGCTATTGTCACGAACAGGGCGAGCTGGGCCTGGCGCATCACTGCACCTCCACGACGCAGGGGTCGGGCAGCTCTGAGGCGATGCGACCGAGCTCGGTGCCGGTCTGCTTGTCCACCAGGGCCCAGATGTGGGTGTCGTAGGTCTGCTGGTCAAGGGTGCCGCCCGAGGCGGTGGCCGTGCCGTAGAAGGCGAGGTTGCAGCTGCCGTCCACCCAGTACAGGTCGACGTCGCGGTCACTCAGGTTGGACACCTGCAGGAACATGCTGGTGGCGCCCCCCGACGAGCACGCGTCTGCCGCCGCCAGGGCGCACGCCGAGGTGATGGACGGCAGGGTGATGCCGCCGTCGTCGCCGCTTCCGCCACCCGCTCCACTACCCCCGCCGTCGGGGACCTCGGTGTCGGGCGCGGTGTCGCCGGCGAAGCGAGGGTAGGCCGCCGGGTCGCCACACCCCGCGAGCATCAGGCCAAGGAAGACAGGAACCAGAGTACGCATGCTGCCTCATTCGAGGCGTCACTCTACTTCAGCGGACCGGTGCATCGGGGGTGTCGGGCAGGGCGGTCATGGCGTCGATCCAGCGGATGTGCTCCATCATGTCGACACCTTCGGGATCGAGGAGCTGGTGCACCATCGCCCCCACGACCAGGCTCATGGTCACCCGGGCGGGCCCCGCCTTGTCGAGGGCGAGGTGCTGCTGGAAGGTCTGGGTGTACCGCCGGGTGATGCCGGCCAGCCAGGCGCGCGACTCGGGGTCGGGGTGGTGGCGGTGGTACTCGAGGGCAATGCGGACGACGTGCTGCAGCTGCTCGATGTGGCGGCCCATGAAGTCGACGAACACATGCAGGCGCTCGGTCTGGGTGTCGGCGGACACGAGCTCCGCGGTGGCCGAGGCGATGATCTCGTCATTGAGCTGTCGGAACATGGCCTCGAAGACCGCTTCCTTGCCGCTGAAGTAGTGGTAGAGCGTGCCCGTGCTCACGCCCAGGGACTTGGCGAGACCCCGCATGGTGCAGGCCGCATAGCCATCTCGGGCGAAGGTCTCGAAGGAGCGGGAGAGCAGCTCTTTGCGGCGGGCATCGTGGTCGACGCGTGCGGGCATGGGGGCACCTTGGGTGGGCCACGCCCTTAACGAGTCATGGGGCTTGCCCGCGGTCAGCCGCCGGGGTTGCTCGCGGAGCAGGGCGAGCTGCCGCAGAAGTGCTCCACCACGCCGGGGTCGTCGGGGTCGAGGAATCGCAGGGTCTGGGCGTGCTGCCCGGGCCACAGACGGGGGTTGTGGTGGGCCCCGGAGGTCTCTGCAGGACGGTTGGTGAGCGGCGGCTCGCCCACCTCGGGGTCGAACCACACGAGCGCAGGACCCTGGAGGGGACCGGCGGACTGCGCGATGTCCTCGCTGTCCCTGGGGGTGGGGGTGAGGAGGGTCGCTCCCGCGGCGCCGGCCACCAGCTCGGTGGTGAGGTTGGGCACCTGCTCATCGCCCACACTGCCCTGCCACAGCACGCTGCGGTGGAGGAGGGCATCGGTGTGCAGCGCCGGGTCGGCCACGTCCCAGAACAGCTGGCTGGCGGCGTAGAGCACCTGCCGGTCGCCAGGGGAGGGGACCGCGGCGGACATCAACAGCTCGAACTGGCTCCAATTGCTCGACCGCTCCAGCATGGTGGACCACGACCCGCCCGGGACGTGGAGAACGCCGTGCTGCACACTGTCTTCAACGGCCATCAGCACCGCACCCTCGATGCCGCCGAGGCTGATGCCGTAGTAGCGGAGCACGTCGAGGTCGGCTTTGCCTTCGAGCAGGGGGTCGTGGAGGATGGCGCCCTGTTCGATCATCCGGGCGAGGCCGGCGGTGTTGGCCACGCCCTGGGCCAGCTTGTCGGTGAGCTCGGCGATGCGCCCGAAGTCGTTGCCCACCGTTGCGGCCACAGCAATGTCGTCGCGGGTGAGGCCCCGCCAGTTGGTGGCGAGCACGATGGCGCCGGCCTCGCGGGCCACCTCGATGACGCCGGAAGGGTCGCCGTCGCGGGCGAGGTAGTCCTGGGGACGGCTGAAGATGCCGTGGCCGAAGATCCAGACGGGCGCCGAACGGGCGTCCATGTCGCGCACGGTGTCGGGGACGAACAGAAACAGGTCGGCCTCGGTGGTGCCCTGGTGGATGGGCAGGCCGTCGGCGTCGAGGGCGAAAGCGACGTCGTCCTCGAGCCAGTTGTCCACCGTGAAGGAGCCCTCGGCCTGGATCCAGGTGCCCTCGGGGAGGGGGTCGCCGGCATCGGTGGAGAAGACGCGGTCCCACCGCCACTCGGTGGGGATGGACAGCTCGTCGAGGATGGCGTGCAGCGGGGCGCTTCCGTCGCCAATCCAGAAGTCGGTGGCCAGCTCGGGCCGGGGCAGGCCCGCGCGCTCCAGCAGCATCGTGAGCAGGTAGTTGTGGGCGGGGGTGCCGCCGTTGACGGTGGACTCCATGTCGTCGCGTGAGCCGGTGAACCAGTCGGGCCCTGTGTAGGGCTGGCCATCGGCGGTGCGGACCTCGGCCGACACGCTCACCGCCACTCGGTGCAGCACCGGCATGGGGCGCAGCGGACGCACAATCAAGCGGGGCACGTCGGGGTTGTCGGGCCAGGCGTCGAGCTCGACCAGGGCCGGCACACGCGCGTCGGCGGTGATGTCGTAGAGCACCACGGCGTCTTCGCTGCCGGTGCCCACCGGTGGGGGGAGGCTGTCGGGGTCGAGGGCCACGCCGGGGTCGAGCACGGTGGTCTGGACCGGGGAGAAGCCGTCGCGCCAGCTCAGGCGCTCCACGGGCACGGGGGTCTCGCCGTGGGGGAGCAGGTCGGCGGGGATGTCGAGGTGGCCGAGCCCGTCGCGCAGGTCGGGGCTCGGGAAGACCGCCAGGGGAGGCCGCTCGTGGTCCACCCAGCCCTGGGAGGACTTGTCGGGGTCGGCCGAGCAGGCGGTGGAGAACGACACCACCCCGGTCAGGAGGACCGAGGTGAGCGAAAGGGGGCTGCGGACGGTGTGCATGTCCGCATCCTAGCAGCCCGTTGGGCATTGGCATGCGCCAACAACGGGGTGCCGTGACTTGTGAAGGGGCAAAGCGCCCTCACACTCCCCATTCCCGCGGATTCACCGCGGCGGACCGCTTCGCGTTCCGGCTGGCAGGCTGTAGCCGAGAACGCCCTGTTCATCTTGTACGTCTTCCTTTCGGCAACAGCCTGCCACCGTCGCTACTTCGCGGCTGCAGCCGCCTCTTCGCGGGTGGACTTGCGGCTCGACCAGCGGGCCCGGCTCGTGAGGGTGTCTCGCGAGAAGGCGTGGGTGAGGTCGACAGGACCGAAGCGGCGGCGCATGCCGTCAGGGCCGGCGGCGAAGGTCCAGCTGGCAGGCCCCCCACCCCAGCGCAGACGGTCCTTGAGCGCGCTCTTGTCGAAGGGACCGCCGGGCCCGGACAGCACATAGGTGAAGCGGCGGCGCAGCTCGTCGGCGAAGGCCTGTCCACCGATGAGGGTGGCTGCGGCGCCCACCTGGCCATCGGGGCCGGCGCTGTGGTCGAGGGAGGTGAAGAGGTCCGCACCGTCGCTGTAGGGGGAGACCGGCAGGACCGGGCCTCGACAGCGGGTGGTGACGATGCGGAGTTCGCCGCGGCAGCCGGTGACCACGGTCGGGTAGAGCGTGGGACCAGCGGCCTGTTCGGATTCATCGGGGAAGTTGCGGAAGTCGAGTCCGACCGCCAGCTCGGCGTCGGCGTCCTCGGCTTCGTCGAGCAGGTCGTTGATCTGCTCCCGGGCCGCCTCGGTGCGCATCGGGGTGATGCTGCAGTCCGCATCGCCGTGGTGGGCGATGGTGTAGTCGGCTGCGATGTCGCACAGCAGGTCGGAGAATTCGTCGTGGAGGTCTTCGGGCACGTACACCCGGCCCGGCGAGGCGGGGTCGATGCCGCCGTTGCGGAAGGCCATCTTCGCGACCTGACGTGCGGCCAAGGCGAGGTCGGCGTCTGCGGCCACCACGATGGCGTCGTTGCCCCAGCCTTCGAAGATGACGTGGCTGCGGGTGTCTTGGATGAGGTCGCCGAAGGGGGCGAACAGGTCGTCCGCGCCGCCCGCCCAGATGGTGCGGGTGTAGGCGTCGGTGAGCGCCCGGAACAGGAAGGCGCCGGTGCGCTCGGTGCGAATGATCACGCCGGGCAGGCCGCCGCACACCTGTCGCAGCGCCGCGGCGGTCTGCTCAGCACCGTGCGGCAGGTTCACCACACACTGGCTGGCGCCGGCGAGAAAGGCCCCGGGCAGGGCGCGCGCGAGGGTTGTGAGCGGGGCGTCTTCGTGGACCGAGATGGCCACGGCACCCGACGCCCGGCGTTCCCCGGAGCGCACCTCGGGATGCACTGCGGCGGCCTCGTCGGCTGTCCACGCCCCGATGAGGGCGGCAGCTTCGTCGACGTGACCGGGTGCGGCGCCCCGGGCGAAGTGAAGGTCGGAGACCAGAGCATCGGTGAGCGTTGGCGCCTCGGTGGCGAAACGCTCCCCAAGCTTCTGGATGGCCATCGTGCGTTTGCGGAGGTCATTCATGTTGTCGGGATCGGAACGGCACGGGCTGCCCATGAGGGCAAAGTGACCCCTGATCGAATGATCTGGACAAGTCCGCGGTGGACCGGGCGGACCTCAGCTCTGGTCGGCCACATCCTCGAAGCTGGGACAGGCCTTGAGGCGGTCGAACAGGCCGCCGAGGGCGTAGGCCTTGTAGTGGTCGCGCTCCTGGGCGACGCAGGACAGGGCGGACTCGGTCTCGCGGGCCACCCGCCGCCACACATCGGCCTGGTCGGTGGCTTCACGGGCCACCCGGCGGGCCCCGTCGATGGAGGACCGCAGCGCGTTGAGCTCCCGGCGAACCAGCTCGAGCTCGCGCTGGAGGCGGACGTTGTCCTGCTGGAGCACCAGCAGCTCCAGGTCGGGGGCCGGCTGGCTGCCGAACTCGGCGGCGGCGGGGTCGGGCACCAGCTCCTGGCTTCGGCGCACATCCACCACGGCGGAGCGACGGGCCCGGAGGCGTGCAGCCCGCTCCGAGGGGGCCTCGTCGGGTGGGCGCAGCTCGGTGACGGTCGCCTGGTCGGCGTCGTCCTCCTCGAACTCCTCCACCATCGCGGGCACGAAGAGGGTGTCGGTGACGGTGAGCTCGGTGGCGTTGTCAGCGACCGACTCGCGGGCATCGAGGGCGAGCGCGTGGGCCATGGGCACTCCGGGGTGGAGACCTGAAACCTACACCTGTCCCATTGACACGTCAATGTGGAACATCGAACAAGGCTCAGCGAGAGGCGTCTCGGGCCAGAGCGTCGTCGATGAGCGTGGTGAGCATCAGCTCGGTGCGCTCCTCGGACAGGTCGTAGGCGGTGAGGTTGACGATGCCCTCCACGCCCATGTCGCGGTCGAGCACGAACACGTCGCGGTACTCCACGCTCCAGCTCCCCCAGGCGTCGACCTCGGCGGTGTCCTGCAGCCAGGCGATGTCGCGCCCCTCGGTGATGGAGTCGTTTCCGCGCTCGTGTCCGACCTCGTTGATGCCGTGGAACGTGACCTCTGCGCCGTCGGCGGCGTAGGTGGCGGCGATGGTGTCGAGGTAGCCGAACTGGCTACTGCAGTAGCCTCACGTCGCGTGGCCGTAGTACCAGACGCTCACCTGGCCCCGGAGGTCGGAGGGGGACACCACCTGCTCGAAGGTGGGTGAGGTGGCGTTCACGTCGGTGAGTGACCAGTCGGGGGCGGCGCCGTCGAAGTCGGCCTCGCGCACGCCGCCGCCGGTGTCTTCCCCTTTCGGGGTGCAGGCGAGTGCCAGAGCGGCGGTGCAGATCGCAAGGGGTGCGGTCGGTCGCGGGGACATGGGACTCCCGGGTGGGCGGTCGGGGGGACCGCGGTGCATCGCGGCGGAGGGTATCTCAGGAAGCGGGGACCGTCGTCGGTTCAGGCGCCTCGGCGTCTGGCCCAGGCGTCGAGGGGGAGCAGCAGCAGCGCCAGCGCAACGAGGACGGGCCAGAGGGGACGGCCCGGGGCCCGGGTGGGAGGGTGGGGGCCGGCCGACCGGTGGAGTGCCTGCAGGGTGTCGGTGTCGATGCCGCGGTGAGCATGCTCTGCAGGGGAGGGGACGATGCCGGCGGCGGTGGCGATGGCGGTGCCGTCGGTGCTGTTGAGCGTGACCACGACCTCGCTGCCGACCGGGGCCTCGACCCGGCCGGTCTGATGGCCGACGCCCGACAGGGTGAGGGCAGGGGCCGCGGCCTGGCTGCCATCGACCTGCATGGTCAGAGTGCGGCCCTCAGTGAGGATGGGCTGCTGCAGGTTGTTCTGGTGGTGGACCTCGATGGTGGGGCCGGCGGGAGACCCCACGAACCGCAGCACGTCTTGTTGGCCGGCCCGGTCGCGGGCCAGGTCGCGCGCGAGCTGGGTGTAGAAGCGGGCGCTGTCCGACCAGCGGGGCCAGCCGCGGGCCCAGCGTGCGCCGTCGTCGGTGGTGAGGGCCGCCACCTGGCCGAGTCCACGGCGCCAGACCGACAAGACGGGAGCGCCCTCTGGTGTGGTGAGCACATGGCGGGCCTCGGGGCGGGGGCGGGTCTCGGACCAGCCCCAGATGGTGGGGGCGCGGCCAATGTCGACCCCGCGGAGTGCGGGATGCCAGCCGCCCACGACGACCCGCACGGGCGCGGCCTCGCTCACCGCCGAGCCGACGAGCCGCTCCACCTCCTGGGTGAACAGAGCCGACACGGTGCGGATGTCGGGGGTGAGCTTGAGGCGACCGCCGCCGCTGCGGGCGAGGTCGGCGAGAAAGGCGCTGTCTCGACTCTCGGAGCTGCCGATGCCCACGATGGAGATGGTGATGCCCTCGGAGCGCAGGGCCTTGGCGGTGCGCACCGCGCCACGCACGTCGCCGAAGACGTCGCGGGTCTGCTCCCCGGCATCCGAGGCGTCGACCAGCAGCAGGATGTGACGGAGGGGGGCCTCTTCGGCGCGCATGGCGGTGGCGGCGGCCTCCAGGGCGGTCAGCACGTACATGCCGCCCCCACCGGCTGAGATGCGTCGGATCTGGTCGGCGCCCCGTTCGCGCTCGGCGGCCGGGGACATCTTGAGCGCCCAGTAGGGCAGGGTGTCCACGGCCAGCACCCCGATGCGGTCGTGGTCTCGCAGCTTCGACATGGTCGCGGCGGCGGCTTCGGCAGCCACGCGGATCTTGGAGCCCTCCGACCGTCCGCCAATCATCACGTCGGCGACCCCGGAGATCATTCCGGTGGCCGACTTGGAGTCCGCCGCCGGCCGCGCCATGGAGCCCGACTTGTCCAGCACGACCAGCAATGCGGCGGTGTCATCCTTCTCGGCGCCATCCGGGTCGATGCGCACCGGCAGAAGTGGTGCCAGCGCGGAGTCCTGCCAGCGGCCAGCAGCATAGGCACCGGGACCTGCCACGGTGAGCAGGCCACCCCCGCCATCGACGAAGGGCGACAGCTCGGTGAGAAAGCCCTCAGGCAGGCTGGCGGCGCTGGGGCCGGCCAGCACGACGAGGTCCGGGGCCGGCTCGAGGCTCGCCTCCGAGGCGGGCACCCGGCGCACGCGGAGACCGTCGGCTTCGAGCACACCTGAGAGGAAGGCTCCGTCGCGCCGGTCGCCGTAGACCACCAGCACCTCGGGAGGGCGGTCAATCAGGATGCCGTCGTGGAGGCTGTCTTCGCCGAATTCGACGGTGATGGCCCGCACCCCGGCGGGCAGGTCGGGCGGAAACGACAGCGGCAAGCGCACGGTGGAGGAGGTGCCCGCCACAGCCTCGACCTGCCGCCGTGCCAGCTCCACACTCCCGGACTCGACCTGCGCCCGCACCACCAGCTCCTGGGTGAGGCCCGCATGGCCGCCCCACACCTGCACCTCGGCGTCCACCGTGGCGCCAGCGGAGACCTGGGGCGGCAGGTCGAGGGCCTGCAGGGCGGCTGGCGCGGCATCGGCCTTCTCGAGCGGGGTGGCGGTCAAGGCGAGCCCGCGCGCGGTGAGCAACGCGAGTGCGGGGGCGGTGGCATCGGTGCTGTGGCCGTCGCTCAGCACATGGACCGCGCCGGACCGACCTTCTGGAATCGTGTGGGCCGCCAGGCTCAAGGCGGCCCCGAGCGCGCTGGCGTCTGCTGGCAAGCCCAGGGCAGGCCAGTCCTGCGCAGGCGGCAGAGCGTGGACCGGCGTAGGACTCACCGACAGCTCGGCGCCTTGTGCGAAAGAGACCACGGCCACGGTGGCATCGTCCGGCAGGCTGTCGACCCACGCGGCGAGGTCGGGCGGCTGCAGGCGGGCGGCACTGTCGGAGCGGTCCACCACCAGCACATGCACCGGGCCCAGGGTTGGACCGGCCAGCCGAGGTCCTGCCAGGCCCACCACCAGCAGGGACAGCACCAGTCCGCGCACGGCGGCGGAGGCCCGCAGACCCCGGCGCGCGATGGCGGCCGAGAGCACGAGCACCAGCGGCAGCAGCAGGAGCCAGACCGGGGCGTCGATCATGGGCTCCGCCTCCCGACGAGCTGCAGGACGGCTTCTCCGACGAGCAGCAGGCCCACCAGACCGACGAGCCACCGCCAGACGGGGGTGGCGAGCTCGAGGTCTGCCGACGCGGCGCCGATGGCAGCGAGGGCCGGTCGGGTGGGCGCGGGCGGCGGGGGCGGCGGCGAGGGGGAGGCGATGTCCACGAGGTTGGCCACGAGGTGGACGAAGGCGGTGCGCAGGGCCAGGTCGCTGTGCTGCAGGCCCACCCCGAGCACCACAGCGAGGGTGTCTTCGTCGACCGGGCGGGTGGCGGCCACCGGGCCCTGGCGCGTGGTGGTGAGCACCGTGGCGTCTGCGGGCACGGCCAACACCGTGGCCTCCGTGGCGTGCAGGGTCTCCAGCCCCACAAGCTCCAGCACCTGTGAGTCGGGGGCCGAGCCGGTCAACAGCTCCGGCGCGCGCAGCCGACCCGCTGCCGGAATGCCCAGCTCCGGGGCACCGCGACCGAACACGACGACCACGGCGGCATCGTCGGTGATGGGGGCCGCGGCATCGGTGAGCACCAGGTCGGCACGCTCGGCGGGTGCCGGGGCGCCGGGGGGCAGCACCACGGCGTCGACGCGGGGGTGGAGGCGGGCCAGCGTGGCCAGGTAGCCTTCGGGATGCTCGGTGCGGACGAGGGTGCGGGCCCGCGCGAGCGGCGGCAGGGTGACGGTGCTGTCCACCCCTGCAGCGCCGTCGGCGGGAGCGAGGCGGAGGCGGGCGCCGGGCGGGGCGGTCACCCGGCCGAGCAGCTCGGCGATGCCGTCGGCCCCCGGGCTGGCGGTGAGCGAACCCAGTGGCTGATCGTCGGCGAGAACGGTCCACTCGGCGTTGTCTTGGGTGAGTACCCGAGCATGCAACCAGCCGTCGCCTGTGCCAGTGGGGCTGCTGGCGGTGAGTGCCAGGACCGCCTGGGCGGGGGGCTCGGAGAGCGCGGGCCGAAGCACGGGACAGTCGGCGGGAAGCCCGTCGAGGGGCTGGTGGGTGAGGGCGAGCACGGCGGGGGTGTGGCGGGGTGGACGGCAGAGCGCGGCGAGCAGCGCGGACGGGTCGCCCGAGCTGCCGCCACCGGGTCGGTCGAGCAGGGCCAGGAGCTGCTCCGGGTGGGTGTCTCCAGCGAACAGCAGCCGGGGTGGTGCGGTGGCCACTACAGTCGTGCGGCTCGGGTGGTGCTGGGCGAGCAGGTTGGCGAGGGCCGCCCGGGCCTGCGCGGGGTCGGCGGCCAGAGGGGACTGGTCGGAGTCGTCGAGCACCACCACGAGGTGGTCCCGAGGGGCCCCTGGGGACAGCGCGAGCGCCGCCACACCCACGAGGAGTGCGCCCAGCATCAGGGCCAGCGGCAGAATGTCTTCGCGGGGCAGCTTCTTGCGCCGCTTGGGCACCTTGGCCAGCGCGCGGGCGAGCAGCAGGCTGGACACCGCGCGCACCGGGGCGGGCGGCCGGCGGAGGAAGAACCACACGATTGGCGCCGCCACCGCCAGCAGGGCGAGCGCGAGCGGGCTGTCGAGGGTCATCCGCGGGCCCCCAGCCGCACCACACCCGCCCGCCGCAGCGTGTCGCGGAACAGAAAGGCGGGGTCGGCGTCGGTGCGGGCCAGCACCCGGCGCACACCCAGTCGACGGCAGCGCGCGTCGAGGTCGGACAGCCAGGCTTCGCGGGCCTCGGCCCAGGCGCGCGCGACCGCAGGCCCTCCGGGTACCTCCACCGACTCTCCGGTCTCGGCGTCCACCAGCCGCTGTGGCTTGGACAGGTCGGGCTCCAGGTCGTCGGGGGACACCACATGCAGCAGCAGGGGGTGGTGCCCGATGGTGGCCAGTGCCCGCAGCGTGGACTCGATCTCCGCCTCGGGTGCCAGCATGTCGGACAGCAGCACGGAGCGGTCGGCGGGCCGGCCGCCTGCGAGCGCGAGGATGCGGTCCTGGGGAGCCTCGCAGCCCTGGCCGGCCACCGTTCGCTTCAGCAGGTCGAGCAGGCCGGGCATGGCCGCCATGTCGTGGCCCCAGGCAACCGTCGGGCCGGACCGGTCCCCGCCCGCCGCGCCGTAGGTGCCCACCCGAACGTTGTCTCGGTGAACGAGACCCAGCAGAGCGAAGCCCGCGGCGAGGGTGCCTGCGTGGTCGAGCTTGGTGCGTCCCGAGCGGCTGTGGGTGAGTCCGGCGGTGCCCATGGAGCCCGTGGCATCGACCACCACGTTCACCCTCAGGTTGCGGTCCTCCGAGAACAAGCGCACCACCACATGCCCCGGCTGCCGCTGCCAGGCGTTCCAGTCGACCCGGCGCAGGTCGTCGCCGGGGTGGTAGGGCCGGTGGTCGGCGAACTCCACCCCCGAGCCTACCGCCTTCGAGCGACGCTCGCCTTGTTGGCGGCCCCGGACGGCACCCGGACTGGCGAGCTGCAGCCGCGCGAGCGCCCGGAAGAGTGTGGTGTCGACCTTCACCGGCGCCTCAGCCCGTGACCTTGGCCAGCACGGCCTCCACGACGTCTGTTGCACCGATGCGGTCGAGCTGGGCCTCGAAGCCGAGCACCACACGGTGGGTGAGCACCAGGGGGGCGACCGCGCGGACGTCGTCGGTGGTGACCCGGGGCTGTCCGGCCATCAGGGCACGCGCACGGCCCGCACGAACCAGCGCCTGCATGGCCCGGGGGCTGGCGCCGAAGCGAACGGCGGTGCGCACCATCTCGGGGCCGATGTCCGACTCGGGATGGGTGGCCAGCACCAGGCGACCGGCAAAGTCGAACACATGCTCGGGCACGGTGAGGTCGGCGGCGAGCTGCTGCACCTCGAGCAGCTCCAGGCGGTCCATCACGCGCTCGGCCTCGGGCAGCTTGTTGCGCGTGGTCTGCGAGCCGATGCGCTTGAGCACGTCGAGCGTGGGGAAGGGCACCTGCAGCTTGAACATGAAGCGGTCGAGCTGGGCCTCGGGCAGGGGGTAGGTGCCTTCCATCTCGATGGGGTTCTGGGTGGCCAGCACGAAGAAGGGGGGTTCCAGCAGACGGCGCTCTCCCGCCACGGTGACGGCACGCTCGGCCATGGCCTCCAACAGGGCGCTCTGGGTCTTCGGGGTGCCGCGGTTGATCTCGTCGGCCAGCAGCACATGCGCAAAGACGGGACCTGGACGGAACTGCAGGGCGGTGCCACCGGTCGGGGTCTCCACCATGCTGGGACCGCCGGTGATGTCGGCCGGCATGAGGTCGGGGGTGAACTGAATGCGGGAGAAGCGCAGCCCGAGGCAGTCCGCCAGGGTCTTCACCAGCAGTGTCTTTCCGAGGCCGGGAGAGCCCTCCAACAGCAGGTGGCCGCCGGCGACGAGTCCGGTGAGAACGTCGTGCAGCAAGCCATCTTGGCCGATGTAGACGCGGCGGATGCCAGCCTCTAGCCGGGCCAGGCTCTCCTGGGCGCGCGCGATGCGCTCCGTGGGCGAGGGACTGCTGGGACCCTTGGGCGGGTGGTCTGGGCTCACGGTGTCTCCGGGGGGGCGATGGCGAGAAAGTAGGCCCGCACGAGGTCCCGGCGACCGGCGGGCACCTCGTCTGCGGCGGCGTCGGCCTCAGCGACCGCTGCATAGCGGTGCCAGGCTTCCTGATAGGCGGCCGAGCCTGCACCGCCTGCCTCTCCACCCCGCACCCGGCGGATGACGCCAGCGGGGGAGTCCTGCCAGGCGGCGTCGACCCACTCGGTGGGCGCATCGGTCCAGTCGGGCGGGTCGTCGAGTCCGGCTTCGGTGCGCCAGGTGCTTCCGCTGGCGTCGTTGACCCCGCCTCGGCCGGGCTGGGACAGGCCCACGGTCCAGCCGCCGGCGCCGCCCTTGCCATCCTGCTCGCCATCGGCCTCCTCTTCGGCATCGAAGAACTGGGGGCCATCGAGGGGCATGCCGAGCGTGCCGGCCACGTCGCGGGTCTGGGCGTCCTGGTCGTCGGGGGTGTCGCCGGACATGCCCAAGGTGGCCTGGTCGCTGCGCACGGCATCGGTCTCGGCGGCGGTCTGGCCCACCGGGCTGCTCATCGAGCGGCCGTCTTCGGAGGCGACCGGTGCGTCGGCTTCGGCGTCGGCGGCGTCGGCCTCCTCTCGGGGACCACTCGGCCCGCCCGCACTGATGGCGCCTTGTTCCTCGGTGCCCGACGTGCCGGCATCGCGCGCCTCGCCTCCGCTGGAGCCCACTCCCGCGGATGCGGCGCCGTCGGCCTCGGCACCCACGGCCTCCCCAGACGCGGCGCTCTGGCCCTGGCTGCCGGTGGTGCCGTCGGACTGGCCGCTCCGGGCGCCGCCCTGGCTGGTGCGGTCGCCGCTTCCAGACGGGGTGGCGTCCGCGGTGGTCTGGCCACCCGGCTGGGCCTCGTCGACGGTGCCTGCAGGCGCGTCGACTCGAGCCGAAGCAGCGGGCGCAGTGGCAGACCGGGGGGCCGTCCCCGGTGTGCTGGCCGCCGGAATCGACTCGACCGGAGGCATGGGCACGAAGGCGAGTGCGGCCCCCACCACGAGGCCCGCGATGCCTGCGGGGGGCACGCGCACCGGCCGGTCTGCCAGGGGTGCGAGGGTGGAGAGCTTGGAGGTGGCCTGGTGGAGGGTGTCTTCGGCAAGGCCTGCATCGCCGGACGCGCTGCCCGCCTCGATGGACAGCGCCGTGCGCAGCAGCTCTCGGGTGTGTCCCGCCTGGTCGACGGCGCGCGCGGTCTGGTCGAGATCTCGGCGACGGGAACGCACGCCCGCCCACACGAACCAGCCCAGTCCCACGAGTCCCATGACCGAGCCGGCGGCCACCGGCACCAATGACAACGGCGTCCACCCCGCTGCGATCCGGGTCAGCGCCACCCACACGGCCGTCCCCCCCAGCCAGAGCACGAGGCCTTCTGAACTCCGCCGCCGGTCGTCCAGCGCCATCCACTGCGCCACTGCACGGCCCACCGCACCGGGCGGAGAGACGGACTTGGTGGTGCGGGGGTCTTCAGCGGACAAGGTGGCCTCGGCATCGGCTGCTATCGCAGGGTGTGGCGGCCATCCGGCTGCATGTGAAGCTCGACATGTCTTCCACAGGTGAGATCGATCACGCCAGCCCGCGCGGGTGGCACGCCGGATGCACCCACCGGACTACATCCCCGGTCCACAGGAGCTCCTCATGCGGTCCATCATCCTCGCCGCCCTGCCCCTCGCCCTGCCCCTCGCCCTGTCGTTCGCCTTGTCCGGGTCCGCGATGGCCGGGGGACCCTCGCTTCCCATCGACGACCCGCAGGTGTGTGCCGCCTGTCACGGCCAGGTCGTCGCGGAGTGGCAACAGAGCATGCACAGTCGCGCGCATGCCGACCAGGACCCCCTCTTCGCCGCGATGCGGAGCCTGCGGATGGACAAGCAGGGCGCTGAGGTGGCCGACAAGTGCGCCCAGTGCCACACCCCCAGGAGCCCCCAGGCGCCCGATGCCGCTGCCGGCCGGGTGGGGGTGTCCTGTGCCGCCTGCCACACGGTCACAGCTGTGGATCCGAGCCAGCCCGCCCGCGGCGCCGCCCGCCTCACGTTCGGCGACGGCAGCGTGCTCTACGGCCCCCACGACCTCGCGGAAAACGCCTCGCCCGTCCACGGAACCGGCCCCGCCCCCGCGCACCTCACCGACGGCCGCACCCTGTGCCTGGCCTGCCACGGCGAGATGAAGAACCCCAAGGGGGCGCCCACCTGCACCACCGGTGTCGAGCTTGCCGACCACGGCGAGGACGCCAGCTGCACGAGCTGTCACATGCCCCAGGTGGACGGTCCCACCGGCGCGGGCGTGGTTCCCCGCGAGACCCACGCCTCCCATGCATTCCTCGGTCCCCACCGCGCCTGGCTGCAGGATGACACCAGCTTCCTCGCCCAGGCCGTCGCCATCGAGGCGGTCATCGAAGGCGATGCGCTGGTCGTCACCCTCGTCAACCAGAGCGGTCACGCCTTTCCCACCGGCTTTCCCGGGCGCATGGCGGTCGTGGTGGCCTCGGGCACCTCCGCGGGCGGCGACACGGTCTGGTCGGTTCCGGGCAAGTCCCCCATGAAGGACCACCCCGAGGCCGTTCTCAACAAGGTCTACGTCGATGCGGAGGGGGCTCCCATCCTGCCGCCCTTCGCCGACAAGCTCGCCCGTGACAACCGTCTCAAGCCGGCCGAGACGCGCACGCTGCGCTTCTCGCTGCCGAGCGAGGTGGTCTCTGTCGACCTGAAGCTCGTCTACCACCTGCTCCCGCCGCCTGCCGTCGCCGCGCTTGGGGTGCAGGACACGGCCGAGGCGGTGCCCAAGGTGGTGAAGCAGCTCACGGTGTCTCGCTGACGTTTCACAGGTTTCAGCCGACCGACCGGTGGACCGCCACCGCCCGCCATGCCGCCATGCGGTGGGGAACAGGTCGCCTCGGGCTACGGGTCCTGGCGAGCGATGATGCGCTTGCTGCCTCCCAGCCCCGGACACCGCCTTGAACACCTTGCACCCGGCCGCGTCCACCGACCCCCTCGCCGTGTCGGTACATCAGCTTGAAAATGGCCTCCAGGTCTGGCTTTCCGTCAACCGAGACGAGCCCCGGGTCTTCGCCAGCGTGGTCGTGCGGGCCGGCTCGGGCGAGGACCCCCCCGACGCCACCGGGATGGCCCACTACCTCGAGCACATGCTCGCCAACAAGGGCAGCCGGCAGCTGGGCACCACCGACTTTGCGGCGGAGGCACCCCATCTCGACCGCATCCGGGCGCTCTATGACGCGCTGCACCAGACCACCGACCCGGCCGAGCGGAACCGCCTCTACCGCGACATCGACGCCGAGGGCCTCGCTGCGGCGGCCTTCGGGGTGCCCAACGAGCTCAAGCAGGCCTACGCGGCCATGGGCGGCAAGGGCTTCAATGCGACCACCAGCAAGGAGCGCACCAACTACTTCATCGACCTGCCCGCCAACATGCTGCACCGCTGGGCTGCGCTGGAGTCCGACCGCTTCAGCACCCCCGTCTTTCGGGCCTTCCAGACCGAGGTGGAGACCGTCTACGAGGAGAAGAACCGGGCACTCGACAATGCGGGGCGGCGCTCCGCTGCGGCCCTCGACCGGCTGTTGTGGGGGGACCACCCCTATGCCACCGAGATCCTGGGCGAGGGTGCGCACCTGAAGAACCCCCGGGTGTCCCGCATGGAGCGCTTCTTCGAGGACTGGTACACGGCCGACAACATGGCTGTGGTGCTGGCGGGAGACCTGGAGCCCGAGGCGGCGCTCGCTCTGGTGGAGGCGCGCTTCGGTCACCTGCGTCCGGGGCGTCGACCGGCTCGGGCCGATGCCGAGCTGCTGCCGGAGCTCGAGGGTGAGACGGTGGCGGAGCTCGTCCACCACGGCCAGCCGGCAGTCCACCTCGCCTGGCGCACCGTGGGCTGGGACCACCCCGACCGGCCCGCCCTCCGCATGGTCGACCTGCTGCTCGACAACGGAAAGACCGGTCTGCTCGACACCGCGCTGAATGCCACCGGAGTGGTGCGAAAGGCCGGCGCCTGGCCGCGCCGCTACCGGGACGGGGGTGCACAGGTGGTCTGGGTGCGTCCGCGGGAGGGCCAGACCTGCGAAGAGGCGGCCGAGCTGGTGCTCGAGCAGGTGGAGCGCATCCGGTCAGGGGACTTCGACACCGACCTGCTGCAGGCTGTCTTCGTGAATTGGGAGCTCGGCGAGCTGGCCGCGCGGGAGTCCAACAGGGCGCGCGCACGCTGGATGACCAACGCCTTCGTGAACCGGTGGTCGTGGGGCGAGCAGCGGTCTGAGCTGGCCCGGCACCGGGCGGTGGACAAGGCCGACATCGTGCGCGTGGCCCGCAAGTACCTGGGGGCCGACCGGGTCCGGGTGGTCCGGCGCACCGGCACCCCCACCATCGAGCGCATCTCGGCGCCGCCCCTCACACCCCGGCCCATCCCCACGGGACAGCAGAGTCCACTGTTCAAGAAGGTCCAGGCGATGCCTGCCGTGCCATTGCCGCCTCAGAGCCTGGAGGCGGGGGTGGACTGGCAGGACCGTGCGATGTCCAGCGGCCACGCGTGGTTCGGCGCGAATCCCCACTCCGAGCTCGCCCAGCTGGTGCTCGGGTGGGACCTCGGCTTTGGCTCCGACCGCCTCATGCGCCATGCCTTCGGTCTTCTGGCCCGTGCGGGAGTGGGTGGCCTCGACCATGTGGCCTTCGATGCCAGCCTCTACAGCCGCGGGGTGAGCCAGGGCACCGGCTGCGGTCGCCACATGTCGCGCCTCACAGTGTCGGGCCGGGGGGCAGCGGTCGGGGAGATGTTGCCGCTCGTGCTGTCTCGCCTGGAGTCGGGGCGGGTGGACCCCACGGTCGGTCGGGCCTGGCTGGAGGACGCCATCGCGCGGCGCCAGGCGAACAAGGCCACGCGTGCGACGCTCACGAATGCCGCGTGTGGCTTTGCGGTGTACGGACCCGACTCCGCGGCTCTGGCCCACACTCCAACCGACGCCGAGCTGATGGGCCTCATCGAAGAAGAGGGCGGGGTGCAGAGGTGGCGGCGGGTCCTCGCCCCGCTGCTGTCCACCCGCTTCGACGTCGTCTACTCGGGGAACATCGACCCTGACGCTGTCGTGGCCGGCGTCGAGGCCTGCTTTGGCCCCCGCGTCGCAGCAGCTTCACCCGGTCCGATCGCCCAGGCCCGGGCCGACCGGCAGCGGGTGCTGTTCGTGCATCACCCCTCGGTGCAGGCCGGCATCACCCTCTACCGGAATGCCGGACAGAGCCACAACGACCGGATGGCGCGGGCCCGGCTGCTGCGCGAATACCTGGGGGGCAGCGCGGGGGTGTTCTTTCAAGAGGTGCGAGAGGCGCGGGCGATGGCCTACAGCACCTCGGGCGGCGTCTCCGCGGGCTGGCGGCCTGGCGACGACGACCTGCTCTGGGCCCAGGCGGTCACCCAGGCGGACAAGGTGGTGGACGCCACGCGACTGCTCGTGGACCTCATCCAGGCAGCGCCCGACGACCGCGGACGCTTCGACCGGGTGCATGCCGCGGCTGTGGAGAAGCTCGACCAGGAACGGATCGGCTTTCGCGACGTGCCCGGAACGGCCCGCTGGTGGACACGACGTGGGCTGGCTGGCGACCCGCGGGCGGAGACACGGGCGCAGCTGCGGCAGCTCGGCCTGTCCGACCTGGCGGCCTTCGCATCGGACATCGCGCAAGGTGCCGTGACAGTGGTCGTCGTGGGAGACTCCAGTCGCATCGATCTCGATGCCCTCGGCCGTGTGGGGGAGCTCGTCCAGCTCGGTCCCGCCGACCTCATGTCCTACTGAGGCGAAGCCCCCGCTACTCGCGCCCGAGCGTCTGGGCGATGGCTTCGATGGCGGCGCGGTCGGCGTCAGAATGGTGGATCAGGTGGGCATCGCTCACCTCCAGCAGGCCGCCGCCGCCTTGGCTGTCGTAGCCCTTGCCGCTGCCCACCCCCACACCCTTGCCCGGCGCGTGGGGGCGGTGGCCGGCCCGCAGGACGACGGGAGTGCCCTTGCTCACGTTGTTCTGGATGGACCTGGCTGCGGTCCGGCGGGCGGATGCGGCCACCGGCGCAGCGTGCTGTTCGTCGACCTCGGGCGCCTCGTTCGTGTCGGGCCCCGCGGGCGGCTTCATGGGAGCGATCTGCCCCTGGGCGACCACCGTGCTGCCGTCGGGCGCGGGTGTGGGCGCGTCGATGCAGGTGAGGTCGAGGGCCTCGATGGACACGCTGAGCGGAAACTGCCGTGCGTGGGGGTCGGACCAGGCGATGGCCCCGGACGGCTGGTGGATGGCGGCGATGAACCGGCGCGGTCCCTTCGGAAGGGCGAGCGTGTAGGGACCCGATGCGGGCACCTCGGTCCGCACGGTCGGCGGGTGGTCGGGGAGGCCATCGGGCGCCCGGGAGTCGGTCATGCCGATGCGCCAGCCATACACCACCCAGTCGCCCGGAAGCGCGCAGTCCACGGTGCCCCGCACCTCGGGGTGACCGTCCGCGAGCAGCTCCCCGACGACGTGTTCGGCGGCCATGTCCACCGGGCGCTGGGGTGTGGGAGGCGGGGTGGCGTTGCCGCAGCCGATGCAGAGAATGGCGGCTGACAGCAATCCGACGAGGGGGCGGGGCATGAACACCTCGGTGGGGACGGGCACCCTGGTGAACGGAGATGGCGCCCGCCGGCATGACCTCTTCGCGGCAGCTTCTCGAGGAGTTCGATGGACGGCACCATCCCCGCCTTTCACCAAGATTCCGTTCAGAATTCGACGATGGACTCCGATTGCGACCTTCATCCGCCGGAGTCCATCGGTGGACCCCCATCGAGGCATTCCCCCAGGTGACATCCGCCGCTGCGAGCCGCCCCCCTTCGTCCGTTGCCGGTCTGCGCCTGGCAATTCGGCTGGCGGTCGTGATCACCTGTGTGGCCTTCGCCGTCGCCTGGGCGCTGGGCGGACGACCTTCCGGGCTGCACTGGGTGGACCTTCCGCTGCTGGTCACCCTCGGCGTGGCGGCCTGGCTGGCCTCGAGACCCCACCAGGGCACCGAGCTGGCGGCCGGATGGACGGTGGGTGCCGGCGTGGCCTCCACCCTCGGCATCGCCTCGAAGGCGGGCTCGGCGCAGAGCCCGGTGCTGCCCGTCCTGCTGGTGTTGGTGGTCTTCGCTTTTCGCTTCCTCGGCCGACGCCACGCGATGTGGACCCTCGCGGTGAGTGTGCTCGGGGTGGTGGCGCTGGCCATCCTCGACGCGACGGGCCTCTCCCTCGAGACCCGCTACGTGCACAGTGCCGTCGAGTCCGGGGTCATCCTCGGCTGCGTGATGGTGCTGTCGGGCCTGCTGCTGGCCCTCGACTGGGACGACCGCGCGGCGACGATGGACGAGCTGCGGGCCACCACTCGGCGGCTCACCGCGGTCAACGACGTGCTGCTGGTCGCGCGCACCGACGCCCTCGACCGGGCCCGGCAGCAACAGCTCCTGGCCCGCCTCACCATGGTCGCCTTCGAGGGGGCGCCCACCGAGGTCCGCGCCCCGGAGGAGGCCGACGCCCACCTTCGCGGCCTGCTGACCCGCTGCTGCCGGGCGCTTGTGGATGAGCTGAACAACGTCCAGGTCACCGTGCAACAGGGCGCTTCCGATGAAGTGTTCGGGCCTCCCCTCGAGGTCACGGTGCCGCGGCCCGGCGAGCCCGTGTGTGGCTGCTCCTCGGCGGGCCAGGCGGAATTCGGTCGGCGTGAGGCATGGCCGGTGATGGTGGACGGCCGGCCGTGGGGGCTGCTGCGGGTGGCCTGGTGCAACGAAGGGGACCGCACGCTGTCGGTGGAGCAGCGCCTGTTCGTCGAAGGCGTGCTGAGCCTGGTCACGGCGGTCGTGGGGCGCCATGCGACGATGAGTGTGCTCCGTCGCACCGAGTCTCAGCTCGTCGAGGCCCAGCGCCTCGAGGGCGTGGCCTTCATGGCGAGCGGGGTGGTACACGACCTGAACAACGCGCTCACCTGCATCATCGGCAACACCCAGATTGCGCTGGAGTGCGCCGAGGCCGACGTCACGGCCCCGGAGGAGCTGCGCGATGTGGAGCGCGCGGCGCTGGGCGCCCGAGAGGTCTGCCGGCGGTTGTTGGACTCTGCGCGTGGGCGGGAGGACGAACGGGCCCAGGCCGCGCTGCCGGAGGTCGTGGTCGACGTGATGCGCACGATGCGGCGAACCATCGGCGACGACATCTACCTGGACTGTGATGTGGCCGACTTCCAGGGCCGCGTCCCCGTGTCGCCCGGAAAGGCCGAGCAGCTCATCCTCAACCTTCTGGTGAACGCCCGCGACGCGATGCCCGACGGCGGCCACCTGTTGGTCACCCTCGGTCCGTTGGATCCGGCGCTGGGGGCACGCTCGGGGTGGCTGGAGCTGAGCGTGCAGGACACCGGCATGGGCATCCCGGAACATGTGCGGGCCCACATCTTCGAGCCCTTGTTCACGACCAAGGTCCACAACGGCGGCACAGGCCTCGGACTCGCGACCGTCGCGTCCATCGTGCGGGAGGCGGGCGGTCAGGTGCATGTGGAGTCCCAGGTCGGCATGGGGACGACCTTCCGCGTGGTGCTGCCGATGCTGGAAGCCGAGGAGGAAGGGACGGGGCCGATGTCGGAAGATGCCGTGCAGCAGCCTGTTGTGGCCGACGGCTCGCCCCGTGCGCCCCGCATCCTTCTCGTGGAGGACGACCCCCGGGTGCGCTCCAGCGTGCTCCGGTCGCTGCAGCGGTATGGCTACGATGTGCTCGAGGCTTCGGACGCAGACCAGGCGCTCGACCTGTCCCGTCGCCATGGCGAGTCCATCGATCTGCTCCTGACCGACTTCAACATGCCCCGCATGGACGGCCTGGAGCTGGGCCGGCAGGTTCGGTTGGAGGGCCTCGACCTGCCGCTTCTGCTCGTCACCGGATGGGCCGACTCCGCACGCTTCAGGCAGTCCGTGGACCACGACTGGGACCGCCTCCTCGAAAAGCCGTTCACCAGCCGGGAGCTGCGGGACAAGGTCGATGAGCTGCTCGCGGAGCGCGGTGTGGGCGCGCCGGTGAGGCGGACTGGTTAGGGCCCGGCGCCTTTCGGTCCGGAGACCCCCGTGCCCCTGCCCCTGTTGGTCGTCGTCGTCCTCGTCCTGGTCATCGGACTGAACCTCGGCTTCGTGGTCAAGCGTCTGCGCGACTTCAATGCGCTGTCGATCTTCGTGTGGCCGCTCCTGATCGCTGCCGCCATCGCGCCCACCTACGTCACCTTCATGGTGCTCAACCCGGGCGAGCCGGTGCAGACGGTCGAGGTGAGCGCCGAAGGCGACATCGTCGAGCTGAGCATCCCCGAGAACCACTCCATCATGGTCACCGCGGTGCTCACCGAGGACACCGACGAGCCGGGCAACGACAAGGTCGACTACAACCTGCGCCTCAAGGGCCAGGGCTGGGAGCAGTCATTCGACGAGACCATCAAGCGCGACGCGGGCTCGGGTGGCCCCGACGTCGACGCGATGGACGACCAGCGCATCGAGGATGTGGGGCCTCGCCGGGGCAGCCTGCGGGAGAACCTGCAGGACCGCATCGACCTCAAGCAGTTCGGCGACATCACCGTCGAGGTCACCAACTGGTCGGGCAAGGCCGCCGAGAAGTTCGTGCTCACCGTGGTACCCGCTCCGCCCTCCGACGTGGCGATGTGGGGCTTCACGGTGCTCATCACCATTCTGTCCCTCATCCTCGGCGTGAAGGACAATGCGGAGCGCCTCGCCAGCGACCTCGCCTTCCTGGCGCTGTGGGCGGTCTTCCTGCGCGACGGGGTCACGCCGCTCGATGATGTGCGGGGTGTCGTCTTCGCCCTCGTGCCGGCCGCTCTGGTGGGCTGGCTGGGCGTCGCGGGCATCGAATACCTGGTCATCAATTTCTTCCACTCCCGGGCCCAGGCCGCCGAGAAGGAGGCCGAGGCCGCGGCTGCCGAGGTCGAGGAGGCCAGGCCCGAGGAGGAGGCCCCCAAGCGTCGCAAGGGTGCGGCTGCCCGCCGCCGCGCTGCCCAGCAGGGTCAGGACGACGCGTGAGGGCTTCCCGTGGCCGCATCCTGGTCGTGGCCGCGGTCGATGCCGAGCTTGGTGATCTGCCTGGCGCGGCGCTGGGGGTGGGAGTGGTGCGGGCCGCTGCCACGATGGGGCGGCTCCTTGCTCTGATTGCGCACCGCAGTGCCTACGAAGGCGTCCTGCTCGTGGGTTCCTGCGGGGTGTACGGCGATGCCTTCTCGGTGGGGACGGCTGTCCGCGCCCGACGGATGGGGCTGGCCGATGGTGGGGCGGCACTCGGGCTGTCCTATGCGCCGCTGGCACCCGAGCCTGTCGTCGCCGACGCCGCGCTCAGCCGCCTGCTCGACACCGCGCCCGCCGATGTGCTCACGGTGGGCGCCATCTCCACCGACCCCGCACTCGTGGCCAAGGTCGGCGCCGGCTGGCAGGTGGAGCACCTGGAGTGCTTCGGAGCGGCCTGGGCCTGCGCACAAGCCGGGGTGCCCTTTGCCGCGGTGCTGGGCGTCGCGAACCGGGTGGGTCCTGATGCCCATGCGGAGTGGAAGGCAAACCGGTTGGCTGCTGAAGAAGCGGCGCGTGCGGTGGTGCGTGGCGCGCTTGGGGGACTGGCGGACGGATTGTGACCGTGCGCCCCAGCCTGCCAGGATAGGCGCCCCAGCATCGATGGAGTGCTCGGCCGCGCTCCCGTGGAGACCTGGATGAATCGCCGGTGGACCCGACACCGCCTGGTGGCCTTCGATACCGAGACCACAGGCCTCAACGCCTTCGATGGCGACCGCGTCATCGAATTCGGCGGTGTGGAGCTCATCGTGGGCGCGGGCGGCGAGGTGGAGGACGTCCGCCACCACCAGTTCTTCGTGAATCCCGGCATCCCGATTCCGCGCGAGGTCACCCGGATCACCAACATCACCGACGACGATGTGGCCGATGCCCCGCCCTTCGAGCATGTGGCCGACCGCGTCATCAAGGTGCTGAACAACGCCATTCTCATCGCCCACAACCTCGCCTTCGACCGCAACTTCCTGCGGCTGGAGCTGGAGCGCACCGGTCGCTCGTGGCCCGTGAATGTGGCGGAGGTGGACACACTGCCGCTGTCGCAGCGGTTGATGCCCAAGCAGCGGTCCCACCGCCTCGAAGCGGTCTGCGAGACCCTCGGCGTGCCCCTCGACAACGCCCACAGAGCCTCCCACGATGCCGAGGCGTGTGGGCGGGCACTCATCGAGCTGGCCCGTCGCCACGGGGCCCCCGACGACACACGCGCCTTCATCGAGTGGGCGGATGCCGTGAGTCCACCCCCCGAGACCGGCCACGTCACCATGGGGCGCCACGGCTTTCCCGAGTTCGTGGTGGGGGAGTTTGCGGGCGAGCCGGTCGAGCGACACCCCGACCACCTCGAGTGGATGACCTTCGCCCTCGAGCGTCGCGGCGACCGCTGGCACCCCCGCTTTCCCGAGTCGGTGCGCACCTGGGCCCGCCGCTGGCTGCGCGCGTGTGCCGCCGGACGCGGTCGCACCAACCCGCGCAGCCAAGGCTACGCCGACTGGACGCTCGAGCCCTCCCCATGGACCCGCTCGGAGCGCCGCATATGACCGCGTCCCTGCTGGCCTCGGTCGTGCTCGGCGGTGCCCTCGGCCTGCCGCTGCTCGACCGCGACTGTCCCAAGCGCGCTGTGCTCGAGCAGCTCGACCGCGAGGTGCTGGCGTGCCAGGAGCGGGTCAAGCTGGCCGAGGAGGCCACCCGCAGCTGCGACACCGGCGGTCCGCCCCCCGCCATCTACACCGAGCTGCTGCAGGCCTTCGCCGACACCGAAGTGGAGGTCGCCCGCGACGGCAAGCGCGTGGCGGTCGTGATTCCCACCAGCCTGTTGTTTGCGCCGGGCTCGGTGGAGGTGCGCCGCGAGGCGATGCTGGTGGTCGATCTCGTGGCCACGGCGCTCAAGCTGCATCCCGAGCAGTCTGCCTGGCTGGTCGGCCACACCGACGACGGGCCCCTCCCACGGGATGCCGCACGTCGCTACGGCGACCACACCACGCTGTCCTTCGCGCAGGCCCATGCCGTGGCCAAGGTGCTCGCCGGTCGGTTCGAGGTCGATGCCGGCCGGCTGTCCTCCAGCGGACGCGGCGCCGACCGGCCGAGAGTGCCGGCGGAGACCGACGGGGCCCGGGAGCAGAACCGGCGGCTGGTGGTGTTGATCGGACCGAGTGAAGACTGGCGTTGAGCCGATTCGGGCGCATCCCCATCGAGTACCATGCGTCCAAGACATGGAGCCTCTCATGCGCGCCTCATCCCGCAACGCTGCTGTTCACCCGCTCCTCGGTGTCCTCCTGCTGGCCGGCTCGGTGGCCGTGGGCGGCTGCGGCAAGGACGACGACGAAGACTCCTCCGGCGCATCGAGCGGACCTTCCACCGATGAGTGCGGAGACATCGACGGTGCGGGCGGCGACACCGGCGACGTGCCCAACATCCTGGGCGCCTGGACCGCCACCTTCGGCACCAACCAGTACAACGGCGGCGCTTGCAGCGTGGATGGTCTCGAAGCCGAGGACATGAAGGCCTGGATGGACGGCATCATGCAGATCGACGGCCGGGTGCCCGACCAGCTGTTCGTCACCTTCAACAACCACGAAGACCGCTTCTTCGGCCTCGAAAACCAAAACGGCGGCACCGTGTTCACCGGCATCAAGGAGTTTGGCGGCCACACCCTCTATGTGAGCGTGGGCGGACTGCTCTACACCCAGCCGGCCGTCGACCGCGACGAGATTCGTGGCTACGGCTACATCGGCGTCGACCTCGACGGTGCCGACGGCGTCATCGACTGCTGGTTGCAGGGCGACTTCCGGGCCATCCGCAGCGGGGTCTGATACCGGAGCCGTCCTCCGCATCACCTCGGCAGGCGCCACTCGCGCTGGAGTGAGGCAGGGTGACCGACTCAGGCGTTCAGAGCATCGTGGCCACCTTCGATCCCGACTTCCGGGCTTCGATGACTGTGCAAGGGCCGGACCTCTCCGACCCCGATGCCCTGATGGCGGCGGCGGCGCGCCTCGACCCGGTGGCACGCGACCTCGTGGATGCGCTTCGCCTGGGCGTGGGTGCGGGCGAGGCGGTGCCCGACCGCTTCCGCAAGGAGATCGACGCCGACGGCGAAGGCCTCTGGCTCGCCGGGCTGCTGCTTCCCCGGGTCGCCCCATCCGCGGGCGCCACCATCGACCCGCGCTACTACAGCGGCATGTGTCGGCTCAACCCCGCGCTCGCCTCGGTGCCCGTGTGGCAGCACCTGCAGCGGCCGGGCCCGGAGCGCGGTCACCTCCCGCCCACCCATCTGCCGGCGGACGGCATCGTGGTCGCGGCGGCGCTCGAGCGGCAGCCCGCCCGTCTCACCCAGGCGGGTGTGGTCCGGAAAGACGACCTCCGGCGCTTTCTCGCCAGCCTCGGCGACAACCTGGAGCGGTGGTCCCTCGCGCTCGACTGGGCCAAGGAGGTCGGCCTCGCCCGCGCGGCAGGCGCATTCCTCTACGGCTATCCGGAGTCCAAGCCCCGTCCCTTCACCGACCCCCTCGTGCTGATGCCCGACGAAGGCACCGCGGCGGCGGCGGGCCTGCTCCTCCGGGTGGCCGGCAACGACTGGGTGGAGCTCGAGGCTCTCAGCGACGAGCTCAAGGACCGCTGCCCGCTCGTGCTGGCACCGAAGACCCGTCCCCGCACCCGGTGGAAGAAGCGGGAGCGGCCCTGGCTCCTCGCCGCCGCCAACCTGCTGCACCGCCTGCACCTGCTCGATGCCATCCGCGGGGTGGACGGCGTGGAGCACTTCCGGCGGCTGCACCCCCAGCCCGAGCGCGTGGGGGGTTTTCTGCTCACCCCCGACCGCGAAATCGTGGTCGACCCCCGGGAGCTTCCTGGCCCCGAATATGGCCGCCTCTGCCGCGTGGCCCCGTTCCTGGGGGGCGACATGGTGCACCGCCACCGCCTCACCCTCGAAGGCGTCACGGCCGACCTCGCCCAGGGCTACGAGGGCCTGCTCGGCTGGCTGTCGCAGTGGTCCCGCACCGGCGTGCCCGGCAATGTGGAGTCCGGCATCCGCGAGTGGCAGCGGGCGGCGGCACGGGTCCGCCTCTACAGCGGGGTGACGGTCCTCGAAGACCCCACCCGTGGGGCCGACCGCTTTGTGATTCTCGATGGGCCCGTTCCGCCCGACGCCCGAGAGCTCGACTACCGCGGCACGCCGCCCGCGCGCTTCGAGGTGGTGGAGGGGAGTCTGCGGGTGCCATACGGTGAAGATGCCCTCACTGTGAGGGTTCTCGCTGCCCGGGCGGGCATGCGGGTCGACCCGGACCGCCTGGGTTGGTGCTGGGAGATCGCACCCGACCCCACCCACTCGCCCGATGAGCTCCTCCGCGCCCTGCGCCGCCACCACGAGGGTCCGCTGCCCGGCGAGCTGGAGGCCGCTGTGCTGGGAGCCGCCGGCGACCTGGCATGCGAGTCTCAGCCTTGCACCTTGTTGATGCTCCCCGAGCCCGCTGCGGATGCCCTCTGCCGCGACCGGGTGGCCGGTCCACTGCTTCGGCGGCGCCTCGATGCCCGCACCTGCGTGGTTCTCGCGGCAGACCTCGGCGTGGTGCGGGACCGCCTGGAGTGGCTCGGGTTCGAGATCCATGCCGGCGGCAGGCCAGAGCGCACCGACGACCCCGACACTGCGCCGACCGGCTACGCCAACGCCTGAAGCGGCGCTCAGCTCACAGCAGAAGACGCCAGGGCACGGGCCAGGGCCACCGCCTCGGACAGCCGCTCATCGAGGTCGTCGACGACCATGCCGGGCAGGTGGAGGCGGATGCTGTTGTCTCCCACCTCGGCGTCTTCGTAGCGGGACAGCAGGTCAGCCAGCTCCAGGGACATCGAGCCGGCGGACCCGGCGGTGGGGCTGCCTGCCCGCACATGGCTTCGCCCCCGGCGCGGAAAGGCCGCCACGATGACGGTGCGGACCGGGGGCTTGTGGGTGCCGTCGAGGTGGATGTGGACCGGCACGCCGCCGACTTCGCCCTGGATGGCACACGACTCTCCCTGTCGGGAGGCCTTGAAGTCGAGGCCGCGCTGACCGGCGAACAACGCCCAAGGCGCGCTCTGTTGCTGCTCGGCGGCACCGGCGAGCGTGAGGGCGCGGGCGAGCAGGGCAGGGGCTGCATCGGGACCGGGGTCGTCGGTCCAGACCTGTACCCAGCGAGAGCCGAAGCGGTGGGTGGACCCATCCTCGGGCAGCTTGAGGTTGGGACGCGCGGGCAGCTCGGCCTCGCCCTGGTCGAGGGGCAGGTGGAGCGTGACCACTGCTGCGATGGGGCCAGGACGGGCGCCGTGGTGGGAGCGCGCCAACACGGCGGTGCGACCGGAGATGGTGCCGCGGACCTGGCCCTGGGGGGTGGTGGAGAAGGGATGGCCAAGGCCGGTGAGCTTCTCGGCGGTGGCCTCCGACCACACCTTGTCGAGCGCCCGACGCCGCTTCAGCAGCCGATGGACGACGATGCCGAGCACGGAGGCCAGCACCATCAGGCCGATGGCAGCGGTCACCAGCACGGTGGTCAGCACCTGCATCGGGGGGCCTGGCCTGAAGGGGTGGGGAGGGGAGGGGGCCTGGGAGCCTCGAGGGGTCCGATAGCGAACCCCTGGGGTGCTTCGGACGTTCCACACACGAGCCTTACCTATCGCACAGAACTCTGACTGTCAGAATGTGTCCTGGCTGGACGGTCCTCTGGGCCGCTCCGTCCGCCTCCTCGCTACGGACTCCTGATTCTCGCCGGCTGAGCACAGGTCCGCACGAGGAGGTGGCGGTTGGTTCCACGGTCCCTGGGAGCCGGGTTCAGCGGGACGGACGGCCCGGACCCACGGGGAACGGCTGTCGATAGGTCAGCGAAAAGCCCGCTCTCTCGCCTGCCGCCAGGACCTCCTCGAAGGCGTGGGAGATGGTGGCGCCGGCCTTCTGAGTCACCTCGTCTTCGGTGGGGAGGTCGAAGTCGTTGGCGCCCCAGGACAGGCCCTGCAGGGCGTCGGCGTTGCGGGTGAGCACGCTGGTGCGCAGGTGGACGATGTTGTCCAGGAAGATGCGGCAGATGGCCAGCCAGCGCAGGTATTCGCGCAGCTCGACCTCTTGTCCGCCCGCCTCGGTGTTGTAGGGCTTGTAGGTCCAGCAAAGGAAGCTGGTGAGGCGGCCGCCGTTGTCATCCTGGAAGCGGCGCAGGCGCTCGAGGTGGTTCATGCGCTCGTCGAGCGTCTCGTCGAAGCCGATGACCATGGTGCCCGTGGAGCCCATGCCGGCGTCGAGAATGGCCTGCTGGGCGTCGTAGAAGTCCTCCACCTTGTACTTTCCGGGGCTGTGCCGCAGCCGGAATGCGTCGTCGAGCACCTCCGCGCCCCCGCCGGTGATCCACTTCGTGCCGCAGTCCGCGAACGCCTTGGCGGCCTCGGCGTAGGACACCTTCGACCGCTTGGCCACGAACATGAACTCCGCCACGGTCATCTCGTAGAAGGAGATGTGGGGGTAGCGGGCCCGCACGTCGGAAAACAGCTGCGTGTAGTGCGACACGCCGAGGTCGGGGTGGAAGCCGCCGTTGAAGCCCACCATCGTGCCGCCGTGCTGCACGAGTGCGTCGATCTTCTCGCACACCTGCTCGAGCGTGAGCAGGTAGGTGTCGGGCGCGCCGGGGAAGCGGTAGAACGCGCAGTAGTCGCAGCGGGCCACACACACGTTGGTGTAGTTGACGATGGCCATCTTGAGGTAGCTGGCCGCCCCGGGGGGGTGGAAGCGGGCCCGCACGATGCCCGCCAGTTCCTTCAAGGTGGCGTCGTCGGCGTGGTCCCAGAGCCACTCGGCGTCGGCCCGTTCAAGTCGGCCGCCGGACGACAGCAGCGCGCGGAGGGAGTCGACTCGGTCGGCCATGGTCACGTCCCTCTCTAGCTGGACAGGCGCGCGATGATGGCGTCGCGAACCTCGGAGCACCGGGCCTCTCCGCCCTGGTCGCCGGTGAGGATGCTGGCGGCGGTGGTGCCCACAACGGCCTCGTAGATGCGCTCAGCGGCGTCGTTTTCGCCAAGGTCGCGCAGCAGGTCGACGCCGGTGAGCACCATCGGGATGGGGTTGGCGAGGTCGCGTCCCACGAGCTCGGGGGCCTTGCCGTGGGGGTTCTCGAACAGCGTGACGCCGTCACAGAGGGTGATGGTGTTCGCGGCCGTGAGTCCGCCGGCCAGTCCGCTGCACAGGTCGGAGACGATGTCGCCGAAGAGGTTGCCGGTCAGCAGCACGTCGAACTGCATGGGCCAGCGCACCAGGCGCATGCACAGCGCGTCGACGATGACCTCGTCGGTCTCGATGTCGGGGTAGTCGGCGGCCACTTCCTGAGCGACCTTCAAGAACAGGCCGTCGGACTTCTTCATGATGTTCGACTTGTGAACGATGCTGACCTTCTTTCGGCCATTCGCGCGCGCCCAGGCGAATGCATGACGGGCGATGCGCTCACAGGCCCCGCGGGTGGTGACCTTGATGGCCTCGAACACGCCGTCTGCGACCTCGTGCTCCATGCCCGTGTAGATGTCTTCGCTGGCCTCGCGCATCACCACGACGTCGAGCTCGGGGAAGCGGGCGGGGGTGCCCGGCAAGGCGCGGACGTGCCGCATCATGCACCAGCTCTGAAGCTGCTTTCGGAGCGAGACCACGGTCGGGAGCTGTCCGGCGGTGCGGCTGCCGGGCAGGCGAGCGCGGACCACCCGCCCGGTGCTGCGGGCACTGTCGAGCATGGCGTCGGTGATCTCGTCGATCTCCTCGAACACCTCCCAGTCGATCTGGACGCCGGCGGCCGCGATGACGTCGCGCATCGCCCAGGTGACCTCGGGACCGATCCAGGCGCCGGGAAGGAGGGTGACGCGGTGGGCTGCGGTGGGGGTAGACATGTCGCCTCCTCAGAGCCGGTCGATGATGGCGTCGGTGAAGGTGGCGGTGTTGGCCTTGCCGCCCAGGTCGCCGGTGCGGACCCGGCCCGCCTCCAGCACATCGAAGATGGCGCGCTCGATGCGGTCCGCCACCTTGTGCTCGCCGACATACTGCAGCAGCAGCAAGGCGCTGTTGAGCACTGCGAGGGGGTTGGCGATGCCCTTTCCAGCGATGTCGGGTGCGGTGCCGTGGACCGCCTCGAAGACGGCGATGCGGTCGCCGATGTTGGCGCCGGGAACCACTCCCAGGCCGCCGACGAGGCCCGCCGCGAGGTCGCTCAAGATGTCGCCGTAGAGGTTCTGCAGCAGCAGCACGTCGTAGGGACGGGGATCCTGAGCCAGGTTGAACGACAGGGTGTCGACCGGCAGGGTCTGCTTTTCGATGTAGGGGTACTCGGCGCCGATGCGCTCGAAGGCGTCGACGAAGGCCCCGTCGGCCATGGGCACCACATTGGCCTTGCTGCAGCAGTGGATCTTGCGACGGCCGGTGTAGCGCATGTTCTCGAAGGCCCAGCTCGCGATGCGCTCGCCGGCGGTGCGGGTGCTCACCTTCAGCGTGAGGATGGTGCCCGGTGTGATCTCATGCTCGATGCCGGCGTAGAGGTCTTCGGTGTTTTCGCGCAGAACGACGAGGTCGACATCCTTGTAGGGGGTGTCGATGCCGGGGATGCTGCGCACCGGGCGGTAGCCGACGTAGAGGTCGAGCTCCTGCCGCAAGGTGACGTTGGCCGACCGGAAGCCCTTGCCCTTGGGGGTCATGAGCGGGCCCTTGAGACCGAGCCGGTTGCGTCGGACGGCGGCGAGGGTGGCCTCGGGCATGGGCTTGCCGTAGCGCTCGACGGCTTCGGCACCGCCTGGAGCCTCCTCCCACTCGATGGGCGCGCCCGCGGCGTCGAGGACGCGACAGGTCGCCTCGGTCACCTCGGGTCCGATGCCATCGCCCTTGATGAGCGTCACGCGGTACTTCATGGGACGACCTCCTGCGAAGGGCCGCGCCTATCCCCCGTCCACCCCCGGGGCCACAGTGGTCACCGACACCACCGACAGGGGGCAGGCGAGGGGACCGTGGGTGAGCACGATGGCGTCGTCTGCGGCCACGCGCATCCGGCTGCGGGTGTCGCCCTCTCCGGGCAGTAGCCTGATCCCGCCATCCGACACGGGCTTGGAGAAGGGCCTCGAGGGTGCCGCCCGGCTGTCGACGCGGATGCTCATCTCTCCCTCGGGGTCGGCCTCCGTCGCGGCCTTGAGGGCATCGAGGGCGGGAGGGTCGAGGTCGAGCCAGGTGTAGGGCATGCCCGACTCGTCGAGGCGCACCTGGGCGCTGTCCACCTGGTCTCGGGTGAAGACCGGGCTGCTCGAAGAACCCGCCACCAGCGTGCCCTGTCTCGCGAGAACGGCCGGTACGTGAGTGTTCTCGTCGTCTGTGCGGCCGGGAAGGTCGGCGACCACCTTCACCTGGGTGGGGCTCAGCACGCTCACCTCGGGGCTGCCAAGTCCGATCTCGTCGGCCCGCGCCAGGAGCATCGGGGGGGTGGACTCGGCGCATGCTCCCTCCAACACCACCTCCACGCGGGCGCCGTCAGCGGTGTCGCCAATCCACGCGAGCACCGCGAGCACCGCCGTGGCCAGCATCAGGATGGTGGCCACGATGAGCGGTGCGGCCATGAAGCGCTGGAAGGCCTCGGAACGGGGTGCAAGCCGCATGCCCTGTCCGAGGGGGGGGGCGTTGACGGGAGACAGCTCGGGTCGGTCGTCATCGGTGGGCGTGGTCATCGGTCGCTCGACGGGGTCTGGGGGCCGCTCTCGCTACCACCCTCAGCCAGTGGCGACGAGCCCCGAACCGCCGACTCCGGTCTCGCCTGACCCTGGTCCACTGGGGCGGGTCCGACAACGCGAAGACCCCCGAGGAAGCTCCGCGGGGGTCATGTGGGGGGCAGGTTTCAGGTCGAGGCGCAGTGCATCGGCTCAGGCCTTGGTGTTGAGGATGTGTCCGACGTAGCCGTAGCGCTCGGCCATGGCCTTCTGCGTCTGCTGCACCACCTCGGCGATGCGTTCATGGCTGCCGCGTCCGCCCTTCACCGCCTGATCCAGCTCGGAGGCGAGCTGGTCGGTGAAGCGGGTGAGGGTGGGGGCGCGGGCGCGCATGGCGTCGACCTTCTCCTTGATCTCGGTGAGGCTCTGCACGACCTGGCCCGGGTCGATGCCCTCTCCACCCTGCACCCGGTTGGCTTCGGCGCCGTCCATCCGGCTGTCGAGCTGCTGGCCGAGGCTGGCCGTGAGCTGGAACAGCTTGTCGACGTTGGTCTGGGCGCGAGAACGGGCGGTGGTGGGCGCCTGTGAAGGTGCCTGGCCGGTGGTGGCCTGGGTGCGCTGCTGGACAGCGCTGGACTGGATCGACTGCGTGCCGGCCGCCGGGTTGATGGCTGCGATCATCGGGTTCGACCTCCAAGCAGAGGATCGGCCGGGAGGATGGCGCGCATGACCCCTCTGTGGCACGGAGTGGCTTTCGATCGCCAAGGACGTGTGTGCGACAGGAGAACTGCGGGCATCGTGGCGGACATGCGGGGGATGGGTGCTCGAGGTGCGGACCGACTGGCCCGACCGCCTGGATCTTATCGCGCGCACCGGTCAGAGGGGACATCGGCCCCCGAGGTGCTGACCGAGGGCATCCGGCGCCGGGCTAGAGGTCGTTGATGGCAGCCTGCTCGAGGGCGATGTCGTCCTTGACCTTGGCGTCGAGCACGGGCTTGCTGGCGTACACCACGGTGACCAGCTCGTGCACGGTGTCGCGCTTGAAGGTGAGCACCACCTTCTTGCCTTCCCACACGAACCGGTGGGCGTCGGGGTCGGCGGTGGTGGCTTCGCCGAAGGCTTCGACCAAGGCGGCCAGGAGCGGGTCGGCGTTGGCGGCGCCGTAGGCATCGAGGCGCACGCTCATCAGCTGCTCGGCGTAGCAGGTGTAGTTGATCGCCAGCAGCTGGGCCCGGCCGATGGCGAGCTCGTCGGACGGCCGCGTGTACTGCAGCATGCCGAGGTAGGGCTTCGTCTTGTCGTCGGAGCCGAGGCCCTGCTTGACGGCCTTCTTCACAGCGCCGGTGTTGCCCTTGAGGCCTTCGATCTCGGCACACCGCTGGGTGAGAGCGACGTCGCGAAAGCCGTTCTTCTTGTCGAGGTCCTTGATGGAGCCTCCGGCGAGGGCCAGGCCCGAGGTCAGGGCCGCCGCCATCATTCCGGCCAGCAACATGGAAATCCTCCGCACGGCCCGTGGTGCTCGTCGGGCCAAAGGACCGCCTTTGTACCGCATCGCGGCGGCCCGGTCTCGTCGACGGATGGCCCGAAGGGGGTGGGAGGGTCCCCGGCGCGGTGTCGGGACGGTACAGTGGTGGGCCGAGGAGGTGGCGATGTCGTGCGGTACGAGCAGCTTGAGGACGGTCCTTGCCCTCTGGGCCCTGGCCTTGGTGACGGCCTGCAGCGGCAAGTCCAGCGATGATGACTCGGCCACAGACAGCGGCGACACCCAGGACACCGCGGACACGGCAGACTCCGCGGACACGGCGGACACGGCCGATACCGGTGGCTTCCCCGACAGTCCGGCCCCTTTCACGGTGCAGGTGGAGGGCTCCCACTCCGAGACCATCTCCTTCAACTCGCCGGACTGCTCCCACCGCACCGGCTCCACCACCTTCCGGCAGTTCTGGCGCGGCGAGGGCCATGTGTGGGTCTTGCTGGTGGAGATGTTCGACACCTTCCCCGGTGAGACTGGCGACTTCGACGCCACCCAGGGCGTGCGGGTGCGCTTGCAGGAGGAGGCCGGTGGCATGGGGGGATACTATGACTCCCAATTCGGCGACAACAGCCCCACCATGCAGCTTGTGGGCTTCGACACCGAGGCCGGCGAGGCCTGGGGCACCTTCACTGCCGGCACCCTCGGCGACGGCGCGAGCGGCAGCATCACCTTGTCCCCCACCACTCTGCCGGTCTGGTGCTCGTCGCTGGAGTAGGGGCATGCGTGATAGGGTGCCCCCGTGTCCACATCCCATTCCCGCACGGCAGCCGACCTCCGCGAGCATCCCCGGGTGTTCGTCCACGACCATCCTCTGCTGCACCACAAGCTCGCGCAGCTGAGGGTTCCCAGCACGGCCACGCCGGAGTTCCGGGCCCGACTGAGCGAGGTCGCCGGCCTCATGGTGTGGGCCGCCACGCGCGACCTCCCCACCCGCGTGATCGACATCGAGACTCCGTTGGAGGCCACGGTCGCTCGCGTGCTGGCCGAGCCCGTCACGGTGGTGCCCGTGCTGCGGGCGGGCCTGGGCATGTCCGAGGGCGTGATGCATGTGATGCCCGAAGCACGCATCGGACACCTCGGCATGGCCCGCAACGAGGAGACCCTGGAGCCCCACACCTACCTGGAGCGCCTCCCGACCGACATCTCGGCCGGGCCGGTGCTGCTCATCGACCCCATGCTCGCCACGGGGGGCAGTGCCATCGCTGCCGCGAAGGTGCTGCGCCGCGCAGGGGCCCGTTCGTTGCGCTTCGTCGGGCTCGTGGGCGCCCCAGAAGGCGTGAACGCCCTGCTCGACGCCGATCCCGACATCGACGTCCACCTCGCTGCCATCGACCGCCAGCTCGACGAGCGGGGCTACATCCTGCCGGGACTCGGCGACGCCGGAGACCGGGCCTTTGGCACCTTGTAGACGTCCGGCCCTGGCCGCCTGCCTGTCTGGCCTCGCCCTGCTCCCCAGCATCAGCCTCGGCGTCCCCTCGGTGCCCACCGCGCTGATGCCGCCCGCCCCGGTCGTCCCCATTCAGCTTCGCATCGACGACGCCTCCGGCCCGCCCGCGGAGTCATGCGGACAGGCCCTCGCCGAGGCGAAGTCCGCCAAGAAGGCCCGTGGGTCCTGGCGTCCCCCGGATGTCCCGCCTGTCCCCCGGTCTGCAAAGGCGCGCACCGAAGTCGAAAAAGGCGAGCCTGCCGCTGTTGTGGCCAACCTCCAGGTGAGCTGGACCGATGTGATGGCGGGCTCGCTTCCCGGCGCCCGTCCAGAGGACCTGTCCCTCCAGCCCCTCGAAGGCGACTACGACAGCCTGCAGGCCATCGGCGACGTGATGCGACGCGCGGGTGCTGGCGATGCCGTCCGCATCAGCGTCTTCGGCGCGTCCCACACCGGCGGCGACTTCTTCACGGGCGAGCTGCGCCGGCAGCTGCAGGACCGCCACGGCGACCGCGGCCACGGCTTCGTCTTCCCGGCCTCGCTCTACGAGGGGCACCGCGCCCACGACATCAACCTGTGCAGCTCCCCGGGCTGGCGCAGCGACTGGGTGGGCCGTCGAAACAGCCGCTGGGACGGCCTCCACGGCTTCAGCGGTGCCTCGGTCTCCACCTCCGACCCCCTCGACTTCGCCTGGATCGAGACCACGCGGGACAACGACCATGGCCGCAGCTGGGACCGAGTGCAGGTGTGGGCCCTCGGGCAGCCTGGCGGCGGAAGCCTCGAGATTACTGTCGACACGGCCGATCCGGTGGTCATCGACACCCACCGACCGCGCGCCGAGCTGCTCCACATCGTGCTCGACCTGCCCGACGGGGCCCACCGCGCGAAGGTGCGCGGGCAGGGGGACGGGGAGGTCCGCCTGTTCGGCATCTCCGGGGAGCGCTCCACCCCGGGTGTGCTGGTCGACGCCATCGGCATCCGCGGACGCACCGCGCGCACCTGGATCGACTGGGCCTCCGAGCTGAGAGACCCGGGCTTGCAGGGCCTCGACCCCGACCTCGTCGTGCTCGCCTATGGCACCAACGAGGCCGCCGACACCGACTACGCCATGTGGCGCTACCGCGAGGAGCTGCGCCGCGTGCTGGGCATCCTGCGCACCGACCTGCCGTCCGCCGCCTGCATCCTCGTGGGGCCCTCCGACCGAGCCAAGGTGGTCAAGAAGGGCAAGCAATACGCGATCTGGGGCCGCACCGCGCCGGTCGCACAGGTGCAGCGCGAGGTGGCACCGGAGTTCGGCTGCGCCTTTTGGGACTGGCAGATGGCCCAGGGCGGACCCGGCGCCATGTTGAGCTGGCGCGCCGTAGACCCACCCCTCGCAGGCTGGGACTACATCCACTTCACGCAGGCCGGCTACACCCGCTCGGCCGAGCTGTTCCTGGCCGCGCTCGACGACGCCACGGAGGTCACCGGCGGCGCGCGGTGACCAGGATCAGAATCCTTGCAGCACATCGGCGTGCCGGATGCCATTGAGGGACTGCGGGTAGAACCGCGACGCCGTCCAGTTTCGGTTCGTGCCGACCGATGGCGGTTCAGCTACCTTTCTTGTGTACCTGCGGATGGTGATGGTTTTTGAGCGGCCCAGCCGAGCGAGCGGCGCCTGGGCCACCGCGATGTGGGTGGGAGTGCTTCTCCTGACTGGCATCGGGTGTGGTCCAAGCCTGTCGGATCGACCCACCGACTTCAGCGGCGATGGTGCCGTCGAGGTCGCGGTGATCTGTGGCGACACCACCGTCGGACCCGCCCAGAGCGAAGCGGCCTGGATCAAGACCGCCGTGCGCGCACGCCCTGGCACCGAGGTCGACTGGCCGGGGGTTCGGCTCACCACCAGCGGCGTGAAGGTCGTGCGGAGGGCGGCAGGGCGGGTCATCGAGCTCCCCGGCGGCGACCTGCAGCGCACGGTCACCTACTGGGCGGTGTCCACGGCGAAGTCGGGCTCTCCTGCTGCGCTCGGGCCCATCGACGTCCGCTACCGGCGCGGCAGCGAGGGCATCCAGAGCTACTCCCGGGGGAGCTGTCCGCTCACGGTGAACTGAGGTCCTGCGGTGAGGTGGAGGCTCTTTCGGGCGCGTCCCTCCCGATGGTCGGGTCGGGTGCTTCCAGGGGGTCGCGCGCCGAGCCGCTCGGAGCCCGAGGTCTCCTCGCTGCGCGCTCCGTCTCCTGCGGAGACCGGCCTGCGGCCGCCCCTTCCGCCCCCTCGCGCTCAGGCCCTCGGGCCAAAGTCCTCGGACGCCAACGCCATCCCCTCCACCATCGATGTCGGTCGAGCAAGGCGCGTGTTGCTCCGCCCGCAGCAGCATCCTGCGAGCGACCCCACCGCTCAGCCGTCCGCCCCGCTGCCTCCGCCTGCCGCTGACACAGCCCCACCCCGCCGCCAGTCGTCGTAGGCCGCCTCAAGGGCGTCGGCGAGGGTGTTTCCGATGATTGCCAGGCCCTTGTTCGTGAGGTGGTACAGGTCGCTCCAGGCGAGCTTCTTGCTCATCCACACCCCGAAGGAGCCCGACCCGCCCATCGCGGCCTGGGCGTCCCAGAACGCGCACCCCTGCTCTCGTGCGACCTCGCGCTGCAGGCGCACCATCGTGGCCATTGTGGGCTTGCTGCGCACCGTCCCGCGCACCCGCTCGCCCTGGTCCAGGGGCGTGATGAGCAGGCAGCTCGCGTCGGGGGCACCGCGTCGGAGGCTGCGCACCACCCGGACGTAGCGTTCCTTCCACACCTTGCCGCCGCCCGACTTCAGGCTCGGGTAGCCCAGCTCGTTGCCGCCCATCTGGTAGACGATGAGGTCGGGCTTTCGCCAGGCGACCTGACGGGCGAGGTGGTTGGTGCCTTGCCGGAACATCGAGCCCTGGCCCGCACCGGCCACGCCCAGGGTCTCCCAGGTCACGCCGGGACCCTTGGTTTCCAGAGCCACGCCGTAGACGGTGACCGGACCATCGCCATCGGTCGACACCACCAGCTTCTTCGCGCCGCCCGGTGCCGTGAGGGTGTGGAAGGCGTCGCCGGTGCTCGCTGCCCTGGTCTGGAAGCTCACGCCCTCGCCGCCCACCACCTGCACATTGAGGGTGCCGCCGTCGGGCCGGTTCTGGAAGGCGATGTCGAAGCGGTGCAGGTTCTGGAGCTGGTCGCCCACCTTGCTGCCGCCGAGGGTCGACTTTGCGCTGCCGTAGGCCGTGGAGACCGTGCCGCCGAGGCCGTAGTACTTGTTGCCGGCGCCGCCGAAGGTGATGGTGCGGGTCTTCCACTTGCCTTTGGGGTCGCGGAGCACGCCGGGCCGCATCGCCCAGCGGGGGTCGACCTGCACGGCGAGAAAGCCGGGGCCGCCGTCGCCGAAGCGGCCTTGGAGTCGGCTGCGCACGGTGCGGGTGATGCCGTCGCCAGCGATGGTGGAGTCCCCCCAGTGCAACGCGCGGGCGATGTGGCCCGGGGTGTCCGCAGCGGCCTTCGCGAGGGAGGCGAACCAGGCGTCGAGTGCGCCGGGAGGGACCTCCAGGGGAGTGCCCTTCGCCGGACTGCGGTCCCGGAGCGAGCCGGCGCCCGGGCGGGCCACATTGTCGGCCACGGCGGCACGCTCGATGGGAGCCTTGTCGGGCAGCTCCACCACCGTGTGGATGGAGTCTCCGGGAGAGGTGATGGGCACGTCGAGCTGAGCGACCGCATCGCCATCCTGGGCGGCGGCTTCTTCGGCTCGTGCGGCCAGTCGGGCCACCTGGGACACCCACGGCACGGGCTCGGCGTGCGGACCACTCCATCGTCCGTGGTCGAGGTCCCAGGGGTCGGCGTCGCTGGACTGGACGTAGATGGCCCACGGCGACGTGCTGTCGCAGTCGTCGGGAAGCGGGAAGGTGACGGCCAGAGCGTCGACCACGGGGGGCTCGGCGGGCGGTTCTTCCGCGGCGGAGGCGGGTGCGTCCGCCTCGGGGAGGGGCCCGGCTGGAGACTCGGCGAGTCGGGCGCGTCCAGAGTCTCGGTCAGCGGGGCTTTCCTCTTCCACGATGCCCTCACCAGGCATCTTCCGGACGATTTCTCCGAGGTGGTTCTCGGTCACGATGGCCCGGTCGAGGGCCAGGTGTACCAGCGGCACCGGCTCGCCGAGCACCCATGGCTGCACGAGGTCGAGGCCGGGGACGATGTAGGTGGCCGCCGACATTCCGCCGAAGATGCCCACAAAGGCGAGCAGCCTTCGCAGCTCTTGTTCGTGGTAGCGGATGCGTCGGCTGGACATCGGGACCGGAGGAGGCGGAGGGGGGCTCCGCAGTCGACCACAGAGGACGGCACCGCCAGAGCTTCAGCGAATGTCTCAAGACATGTATTGTCATGTCAAGAGTAACACCGGTCCGGCGCCTCGACCCCCTCAGATTGCGCTGTCCACGCTCACTTCGCGGGCGGAGCGCCAGCCGGGTCTGCAGGGGGGGGCGTGTCCGCTGGCGCAGGTGGCGCCTCGGCGTCCTCGGCCGGTTCCTCCTCCGGCGGCGGTGGAACGACCTCCCACTGCATCTTCACGGCTTTTCGCTCCGACAGTCCGTTCGCGAAGCGCGCCACCACGGCGCACTCGGCGGTGCGGGCCTTGGTGTCCACCGGCAGGGCCAGCACAAAGGACTTGCCGGCCTCCTTCACCTCGCTCTCGGCCTGCACCTCCTCGGCGGGCTGGCCGAAGGTACACTTCGCGAAGAAGGCCGCAGGGCGGTCGTTCACGGTGAGGGTGAGGGTGGCCGGCGTGCCTTCGATGACCGTCTTCGAGACCTTGTGGTCGAGCACGCCCGACACGGCTGGGATGCCTTGTGCGGAGGCGACGGTGGCCAGCAAGGCGACGGGGATGAGCATCACGCGCTTCATGCGGCCTCCTAGGGGCGGACGGACGGGGGGTGGGACAGATCCTGGAACACCGCCAGGGCTTCGTCCAGCTTGATGTCTGGCAGGGCGACGGCATTCCCTGCCACCTGCACCACCACACGACCGAGGCCGTGCCAGCGCATCAGAGGGGTGGAGACGATCTGCACGGTCTGGATCTTCGCTCGGTCGAGCACGAAGGTGGACCGGCGCAGCACGCCGCGGCGGGTGAGCACGGAGTCCTCGGTGACCACCCAGCCCTGCCGGCGCCACTCCAGCCAGTCGATGAAGAGGACCACGGGCACGAGCGCGAGGGCCAGCCAGCCCCAGGTGCCGGCCAGGGCCACCGCGACGGCCACCCCCACGGCTGCGCGCGCCAGCCCGGCGAGCATGGTGCGGTACAGCGCACGCCAATGCGCTGGCCGCCAGGTGACGGTCCAGGGGTCGACAATCACGTTGGGAGTGGCCGCCTGGACGACCTTCGGCAGCTCGTCGCGCTCGACCATTGGCACCACGCCCTCGGCCTGCCGGACCTCACCGTCGGCGAATCCCAGGGCGGCGGTCTCGATGAGAACGCTGCCGTAGCCCATGAAGCGGCGCATCCATGGCTCGTCTGCCCGCACGAGCTGCACCTTGCGGATCGGAATCTCGACCCGGCGGCGGGTGGTGAGTCCTTCTTCGTTGATGAGCCGGTCGCCCTGCAGCGACAGCTTGAAGCGCCAGTGCTTGAAGAGCGCGCGCCCGGCCGACCAGCCCCACGAGCCGGCGAAGGCCAGCAGCACGGCGGGCCCGAGCACGCTGGGCTGGAGCACCCACCGGGTCTCCGCAGCGGAAGGCCCGAGGCGTCCAAACACCTCGGCGAAGATGGCGGTGAGCACCGCCACGGTGCCTACGGTGCGCCGGGACAGTCCGTAGGCGATGGTCTCCACCAGCGTGCCCTCGACCAGGGGGACCTCGTCGACAACGGCCTCGGGTGCGTCATCTTCGAGGGCATCGGGCGCTGCGGCCTCCTCGCCCCGGCTGGCGCGCACGAGGGCTTCGAGCTCCGCCTGCAGGCGCGCCGCCTCGTCGACCGACACCGCACTCAACAGGCCCTGGGTGGAGGCGTCGCCGGCGGTCTCCACGCGCACTTCCACCAGTCCCACGGCCTTGTGGAAGAGGTTCTGCACGCGCTCGATGTTCTGGATGCGGGCGGGGTCGAGCGTGCGGGCGCGCCGGTTGAGCAGGCCGGAGCGCACCTCGAAGTTGCCGTCGTGGACGCGGTACCGCAGCGTGAGGAAGTGGACGAGCGTGCGGGTGAGGGCGAGGCCGAAGAAGGCCACGATGAGGGTGGTGTCGATGACCTCGGTGCCCATCGAGCCGCCCCCCACGAACAGGGCGAGCAGCAGCGGCCACAGTCCGCGCGCGGTGCGCCAGGCCTGGGGAAGCAGGTTGGCGGCCAGGCTCAGAGGGTGCAGGGACCGCCAGCCATCGGCGTCGGCACTCGGCTGTGGGGCGATGGCCTCGGGGTCCCCCGCCTGGCCTCCGTTCAGCTCAACCGGCTGCCCGGCCATCTGCTCAGACACCGTCGTCCCCTCCGCGCCGCGACAAGGCATCGCGCAGGGCCACCGCGGCGGGCTCGGTGAGGGCCGGAATCACCCCGTCGGCGCTCACTCCGGCGGCGGTGTAGACGAGCAGCCGCTGCACACCGAACAGGCGCTCCAGCGGACCCTGCCGGGTGTCCACATGCTGGATGCGAGACAGAGGCACGCTCGACCAGCGGCGGTAGAGCACCCCCGACTGCACCAACAGGTCGTGCTCGCGCACTGCGTAGCGGTAGGCGTCGTATTGCAGCGGCGGCCAGGCGATGGCCATGAGCAGGCTGAAGGATGCCAGAGTGCCCGCCAGCACGGCGCCCACCCACACCGGAGCCACGGTGGCGATGCCCGCGGCCATCGCGCCGTAGAGGGGCAATCCCATCAGGCCGAGGCGCAGGAAGCGTTGCGTGCGCCACAAGGCGACTGCGGCTGGGGCGAGGTGGTGCGGCGGGGCACCCGCTTCGTCGGGAGTGGCGGTGGCGCGCGCGTCGACGGGGTCGACCACCGATGGCTCGGCGGGAGGCGGGGCCACGGCCACAGGGGGGTCTGTGGGACCCTCGGCGAAGTCGTCGAGCGCCAGCTCGGGGTGGGGGACGTCCATTCCACTGCGCATATCCGGGTGCGGTCGAGAGGACAGGGCGCCCGGGGTAGGCTCGCGGCGGACACCGTCCCCGAATCCGAGCCCGGACCCTCCCCGATGAACCGCATCGCGCTCCTGCAGGCCCTCGCCGACCACCCCGACGGGATTGGGGGGCAGACGCTCGCCGCGCGCTTCGGCATCACCCGGGCCGCGATCTGGAAGGAGATCGAAGCGCTCCGGGGGGAGGGGCTTGGCATCGAGGGCGGTCGCGGGGGCTATCGGCTCGTGGATGCAGCAGGGTGGGGCCCCACCACGCTGTCCTGGCGCACCGGCCGGCCCGTGGAGTGGCTGGCGGCCTGCACCTCCACCAACCGACTCGCCAAGGACCGGGCGGCGGGGCTGCCAGCAAACACCCCCACCGGTCGCCTGCCCGTCATCGTCGCCGACCACCAGACCGAGGGGCGCGGTCGCCGGGGGCGCGTGTGGCAGGCCGAGTCGGGCGCCAACCTGTTGTTCAGCGTGGTGCTGCGCCCGGAGCTGCCGCCCCACGAAGCCGCGCGGGCGGTGCTGGCCTGGGCGGCTGCCATGGCCGAGGTGCTGGAGGTCGGGCTGAAGTGGCCCAACGACCTGGTGGTCCGAGACGGCCATCGGATGTTGAAGCTGGGGGGACTGCTCGCGGAGCTGGAGACCTCCACCGAGGCCTTCTCGGGACCGGGACGCACCCACTCGGTGGTGCTCGGGGTCGGCATCAACGTCAACCAGACGAATTTCGACGGCCTGCCGGACGCCACCTCGCTCGCGCTGCTGGGGCGTCCTGTCGACGACCGGGCCGCGCTGCTGGGCCGCCTGGTGCGGGCCCTGGACGCGGTCGACCTCACCGCGGAGGGCCTGCTCGACCCGTGGCGGCAGCGCGCCGTGATGCTCGGGGAGGAGGTGGTGGTCGGCAAGGTACGTGGTGTGGCCACCGGCCTGCGCGACGACGGAGCTCTGATGGTCGGCGGGCAGGCCGTTCTGGCCGGAGATGTCGAGCTGGTCTGAGCGTGTCGCTACTCGGCCACCCACACCAGCGCGTTGTAGAGCAGCTGCATGGAGTCGGGCTGGCTTGCGGCGTCGTACTCGATGTATCCGCCGATGTAGACCGCGCGGTGGGTGCTCGGCTCATAGGCGACCACGGCTGTCTCGATGCCGGTTCCGCCGGCCACGAGGGTGGCGTCGGTGAGCAGGGAGGCCGCCCAACCCGCCGAGACGTAAGAGGTGGCGCCGTAGCTGTTGCCCGTCCAGCTCGCGGGCAGGTCGGTGGCGACGGGATGGGACGGTACACCGACGGTGTAGGTGGTGGCCGCCGGATCGAGGCTGTTGCCCATCATCGTGCCGTCGACGCCGAGGAGGTCGACGATGTCCCGGTTGTCGTTCGGCGCATTCCACATCAGGTAGGTGCCGAGCAGGCCGCCCCCGCCCGCAGCGTAGTCCCACAGAGCCGTCACCTCGCTCGCGCTGTAGTCCACCCCGCCGCCGCCGGGATTGCTCAACACCAGCGCGTTGTAGCCGGACAGGTCGGAGAGGGTGAAGGGCTGCAGGATGTCGGCGAAGGCGAAGTCGCAGTCTCCGTAGCTGGACGAATCCGAGATGAGGGTGCTCCACGGGGCGCTGCCGTCGGCGAAGCCGGTCCCGTCGCCCTGCACCCAGCCCACGGTCACTGTGTTCCCCGGGAACGGGCAGTCGGAGGTGGACACTGTGGCGCTGGCCGAGCCGGGTGTCCCGAAGTCCTCGCCGTCGTCTGGCGTCACGGTGCAGGTCCACTCGTCTCCGTCTTCGAGAACGGCCGCTGGGACGGTGTCTCCATCGAGTGTCGTGGTGGTGGGCCCGTCCGCGAAGGCGCCCGTGTCGCCGGTATCGAGGGCGTCCTCCCAGGCCACTCCGTCGACCTCCCAGGAGATGGCGTAGTCGATGGTGTCGCCATCTGCGTCGGTCGCGTCTGACGTCACCGAGCACACGAGGTCGGCCGTGCCATCGGGCTCGGCGTCGCTGAGGGCCACGGTGGGGCCGGTGGGCGGGCTGTTGTCGATGCCGATGGTGGCGGACAAGGTTGCGGTGAGGTCGATGCCGTCGTGGGCGTACACCGTCGCCGCCACCACATCGCCCTTGTCGAAGGCGCTCGAGCCGTCGAGGGTGCTGCCGGTGACCGCGAGGGGACTGCCGTTGACGCTCCACGCCACCACCAGCGTGAGCGGGTCGCCGTCGGGGTCGCTGGCCGTCGTGGACACGGTCAGCAGGTCGTTGGTGGTGGCTGCAGCGGCCGTGAAGGACACGTCGGTCAGCTCGGGTGCGGAGTTGGAGGCCACCACCGCGCTCGACCAGGCGACTTCCGAGACCGTCGCCCCGTCATCGAGTGTGACCCCGCAGCGCACCTTGTCCCCGCGCACCGCCGAGCCCGCAGGCAGGATGAGACCGGTGCCGGCGGCGGTGTCGTTGATGGTCCACTGCCAGCTCTCCGAGAAGCTGTCGCCGTCGGGGTCCCACAGCAGGGTGGCGGAGCAGGTGAGGGCGTCGTCGGTGCGGAAGGTCGCTGGGCTGGCGGTCACCCCCGTCGCTTCGGGGGCGGCGTTGGTCACGGTGGCCGGGCTGGCGGTGAGCTCGACCGCATCGGACTCGTCGGATGCCGTCACAGTGCAGGAGACCACGGCGCCCCTGGAGAAGTGGCGTGTGTCGAGGGAGGCGTCGGTGTCGGCCACCGACAGGCCGTCCACCACCCAGTCGTAGCGGTAGTGCAGGCTGTCTCCGTCGGCATCGGAGGCGACAACCTCGCACAAGATGGGGGCAGCGGCGGTGGGGCTTGCCGGGCTGAGGGCCACGGTCTCGATGACCGGCGCGCTGTTGCCCACCTGGGTGGAGGTGCGGACGGTGGCGCCGCTGGTGAGGCCGTCGGTCGGGGTCAGCTCGCACTGCACCTCCTGTCCTGTGCCTGCGGTGCCTGCCGGGAAGGTGTCGGTCTCCACGTCCACCTCGATGCCGTCCACCAGCCACCGGAAGCCCGCCGAGACCGCATCTCCGTCTGCATCGCTGAGGTCGGCGGCGCAGACGATGTCGTCGGCCACAGTGGGGGCACTGGGAGACAGTCGCGGGTCGGCCGCCACGGGGACGCTGTTGCCGACCACGACCTCGGCGGTGCCTGCGGGGCCCGTGAGGCGTCCGTCGGAGGGGATGACCGTCACGCGCCAGCTCTCGCCCCGTCGGGTGACGGAGGGGTCGAGGATGTCGGTGATGGACTGCACGGCGGGCAGGCCGTCGCGGGTCCAGGCGTAGCTGTAGGTGACCGTGTCGCCGTTGGGGTCGGTGGACGGGGCGTCCAGGTGGACTGTGAGGGCGGTGTCGCTGGCGGGACGGGCCGGTGCGATGGAGACCACCGGAGCGTTGGGTGCGCCATTGATGGACACCCAGGACTCGGCGCTGGCCTGCAGGCCGGAGGCGTCGATCACTGTGGCGGAGACAACGTGGGGACCGGGGGCGAGGGAGTCGGTGGCCCAGGTGGGGGTGGCGCCGGCGGTGGTGGGCCGGCTGTCTACGACCT